>ENA-OSET01002535-OSET01002535.1-sediment-metagenome-genome-assembly--contig:-NODE-2535-length-17588-cov-11.882702_pt1 | contig 17588 bp, 15 predicted proteins | sample MGYA00237882_ERZ534229 | MGnify/ENA primary metagenome ERZ534229 (study PRJEB26408, sample SAMN06266212) | sediment metagenome | isolation source: Hudson Canyon methane seep mesocosm | place... | reverse complement strand
GCGGTTTTACATGCAAGTGCAGCATCGCAACCACATGATACCTAAACAACAAGTAGCATAAGGAAGGTGCTTCGCTGTAATACCCAGGCCTTAATATTTCGCGTATTGGAAAATCACCCTTGCACAAGCGCTATCTCCTGAATTTACGACTGACTAAATAGGATCGCTAACCGCCATAAGCTAGCGTTACACATCACCAATTTCCGGCACATCTAATGACTGCTTTTGGCCGCAACTAGAAGTCAGCGAACTAACTCCTAGCTTCTGCTTTGTGGCAACTCCAGCCGTTAAAAGAGAACCCCAACTAACCTAGTTAACCGGATCACAGCGAACGTACTTCCCGTTATCAAATTTAGAAAAAAAGTGTTCAAGCATAGGGTGCTTGATGGGGTCTGCACTATCATCAGGTTCCAAATTTTGTTCAGCCACATAAGTTGAATGTACACTTCCATGAACTAACACATGATACCAAGGCCTATCCTTCGGAGGACGAGACTTTGCCACTGTTTCATACCACTCTTCTGTTGCTTGAAAATTTGAATCTACATCTACAATAACACCACGGTAGTCAAAAAGCCGGTGATGAACTAGATCACCTACAGAATATTTCACACTAATAATATTCGCTACAGTACCCATGTACTTCCTACCGCTGAAAAACACCAAAAATTCATAAAGGTGCAGCCACCTCTGATACAAAGAAAATATAGGTATAAATCAAACTAAATACAAATGCAGCACCCTCTGTAACTCAATAAATTATGCCTACCTAAAACACATCTACTCACGTTCAAGTGAATAAGATTAATGTATGCAATGTAAATATTCATTTGCAAATTAGCGCCTCCTCGGTTTAATCTATTCATCTGACCTACGGTCACTTATCATCATAATGCTTCATGCAAAAAAATAAATCTAAGCGATTTCCTGGATAAGACAATGATAGACAAGTTTAATAACTGGATTACAGACCACTTTATTATCACAGCACTCCTCGCAATGATTATCGTCGGTGCCGCCGCTACTAACTTACCCAATATAAAATTCGATTCTGACTATCGAATCTTTTTTAGTGAAGATAACCCACAACTACAAGCGTTTGATGAACTACAAGGCAACTACACAAAAAATGACAGCGTTATGTTTGTTATTGCCCCCAATGATGGCAAAGCGTTTTCTGCCTCAACATTATCCCTTGTAGAAGAACTAACAAAAAGAGCATGGAAACTTCCCTTCTCTCAACGTGTTGACTCTGTAACGAACTACCAACATACAGAAGCAGAGGAAGACGACCTTGTTGTTGAAGACCTAGTCTATAAAGCTTTACAGAAATCACCCGAGGAGTTGACCAAAGCTGAAAAGGCCGCATTAAACGAGCCCTCTTTAGTTAAACGTTTAATCGCTGAAGATAGCCGTGTCACCGCGGTTAATGTAACGGTTGAAATTCCAGGAGCCAACAACACCAAGGAACTTCCTGCTGTTGTAAAAGCAGCTAGGGATTTAAAGGCTGAATTCGCTGAAAAATACCCTGATGTAAAAATTTATCTCACAGGGAGAGTTGTTAATAATTATGCGTTTAAAGAAGCCAGTTTATTTGATTTAAGCCATATCGTACCGCTCGCATTTTTAATCGCTATGCTGTGTGTTTCTATTTATATGTTCATGGCAAGCGGCAGCATTGTAACCACTATTAGCGGCACTATTGCTACACTAGCCGTTATTATCACCTCAATACTGTTTGCGCAAGGCATTGCCATTCTGGCTGGCATACACATGTCCCCCCCTGCAGCCAACGCCCCTACAATGATTCTAACCCTAGCCATAGCCGATAGTATTCATATTTTAGTCACCTTCTTCCATCATATGCGTATGGGTGAAGATAAAAAGACCGCTATAAAAGAAAGTCTTCGCATTAACCACCAGCCGGTATTCTTAACTAGTATCACCACACTAATAGGGTTTCTATCATTAAATTTCAGTGATGCTCCGCCCTTCAGAGACCTGGGAAACATTGTTGCCATCGGTGTTTTTGCTGCATGGGTATTTTCTATTACTCTACTGCCCGCCCTCTTGATGATGCTACCGATTAAGGTCAAAAAATCACCAGAAGAGAGTGTAGGTTGGATTAGCCGTCTTGCTGAAATATTAATCAAAGAATATCGGAAAGTATTAGCCATCAGTATTGCCATTATTCTTGCTTGTGGTGCCTTCCTACCCAGTAATGAATTAAACGATGTGTGGTCTGAGTATTTCGATAAAAGCATGCCACAAAGACAAGCGGGTGACTTTACTCGTGCAAACCTCACAGGGCTAAATAATATTTCCTATTCCGTTGCATCCAGTGAAAGCGGTGGGATCAGTGAGCCAAGTTATTTATCTCAACTAGATGAAATGACTGAATGGTTCAGACAACAGCCAGAAGTTGTGCATGTTAATACCTTCACCGATGTGATGAAACGTCTGAACAAAAACATGCACGCAGATGATGAACAGTGGTACATCCTACCTGATAACCGTGAACTTGCCGCTCAATACTTATTGCTCTATGAGATGTCACTCCCCTTCGGCCTTGATCTGAACAACCAGATAAACGTCGATAAATCGGCTACACGACTCACCGTCACAGTTAGAAATATATCAACCAATGAATTATTGTCGTTGCAATCTCGCGCCCACGAGTGGATACAACACAACACGGAGGGGCTTACCATTGGAGAAGGCTCAAGCAGTGATGTAATGTTCGCTCATATCGGCTATCGCAACGTGAGAACTATGCTTGAAGGGACCTTTCTTGCCCTACTACTAATCTCAGCCATGCTGGCCGTTAGCCTTCGCTCATTTAGGTATGGCATGATTAGTCTGCTGCCTAACTTGCTCCCCGCATTAGTCGCTTTTGGTATTTGGGGTATGTTCGTGGGTCGCGTTGGCTTGGGGCTTTCTGTTGTAGCAGGCATGACCTTAGGCATTGTTGTTGATTACTCGGTACACTTCTTAAGCAAATTCCTTCGAGCCAAGCGAGAAAAAGGGCTGAGTACCGAAGATGCTATCCGTTATGCATTTAGTACGGTTGGTGTAGCACTATTTGTTACCACTATAATACTCTTTGCCAACTTCTCAGTACTGGCACTATCAGATTTCGGCCTTAACTCTCAAATGGGATTATTAACCGCAGTTACCATTGTTGTTGCACTACTCGTTGATTTTTTCTTTCTACCCCCGTTACTATTGTATCTTGCAAAGAGAAAACAACATTCAACATATTCAGACATAAACGTTATGCCAAAATCTGAACTAAAAGATGATAGCGCTAATGTAATACCAACAAGCAGGTAATATGAAAGAACAAAAAATACAAACGAACAAAGCCTTTAAGGAGAACAGCTTGATAAACAAAACATTCACATCACTATTAATAGGCGCTACTTTGTTGGCTCCACTTTCTGCTATGGCAGAGACAGCTGAAGAAAAAGGGCTTGCTATCGCGGAAGAAGGCGACCGACGCAATCTTGGCTGGAAAGACACCACCTCCGATATGACGATGGTTCTGCGTAACAAACGTGGTGATGAAAGCACCCGAACTCTGCGAGTGAAAACATTAGAAGTAGCAGATGACGGCGATAAAAGCATGACGATATTTGACGAACCTAAAGATGTTCGGGGTACCGCTCTGCTCACCTACTCTCACAAAGTTGACTCAGACGACCAGTGGCTTTACCTCCCTGCACTGAAACGCGTAAAGCGTATTGCATCACGTAATAAGTCAGGCCCGTTTATGGGGAGTGAATTTGCTTTTGAAGATATGAGCTCACAAGAAATTGAAAAATATGATTATAAGTACTTAAAAGATGAAGCTTGTGGAACAGAAACCTGCTTTGTGGTTGAACGCTTCCCTAAAGATGAATACTCAGGTTACACCCGTCAAATTGCATGGATCGATCAGGCGGAGTACAGAGTACAGAAAGTTGAATACTATGACCGTAAAGAGTCTTTGCTTAAAACGCTGACGGTTTCTAACTACCAACAGTTTGTTGATAAGTACTGGCGCCCTACAGAAAGTTTGATGGTTAATCATCAAACCGGAAAGAGTACAACATTAACGTGGAAAAACTACATGTTTCAGAACGGGTTGTCTGATAGTAGCTTTACTAAAAATAGTTTGAAGCGCGCTAAGTAATAGTTACAAGAATTGTATTTCGTGCCAGATGGCTATTTGATACAATAGCCATCTGTTTCCCTTAATGGATTGAGGGGTAATCACATTTAAGCGAAGGATTCGCAGCATGCTACGTTACACCCTCATAACATTCCCACTTATTCTCCTTACTGCCTGTACATCCAATGTTAAATTTGATGATTCTGAATACCGATCAGTAGGGCAAACTCAACCATTAAACAGTACCATATCAAACCCTAAAGAGTTGATTTACAAATCACCTGAAAAATTAAAATACGAAGCAGATGGCTATAACGAAAAGCAATTAAATCTTCGCTATGGTCATAATCTGACTATTCGAAAAATCATTCAAACCATTCGAATACACTGCACAGCCCAGCCCTTAACAAACACTAACCAATTCAATAATGAACCACTGCAGTTTTGTCATTATCAATTCCCTAACACCTGCGGCTCACATCGTTTCTCTCTAATTGAAAATGCTGTTCAAACAGCATTGGTCTACCATGATAGGAAATCTCAACGAAATATTTTGGACCAAATACAGGATGAACAATACGCACAGCCAGGCCTTTGGGATTTTGCTGATCAGGTGAGCGTGAGCTCCCCCTATCCTGAGCAGCAGTTGTATTATCAGTTTTCAGGTAAATCTGCTCAAGCATGGGTGGTAGGTATTAATGACAAAGACCGTGCTGAATTTGGGACACAGTATGCTAAGGCAGTAAATGAGACCTTGGCTTGTTTTTAATAAACAAAGCCCATTCCTCAAAAGAAAGATTAAATAAGCGCTTCCAAGCCTTTTTGGTCAACGATGTTCAGTAATTTAAGCGATGGGCCATTCGGTTTTTTTAGCCCCTGCTCCCATTTCTGAACAGTAGACTTGCTTATATTCAAATAGACTGCGAACACAGCCTGGCTAGCTTTATTATTTTTTCTAATTGTCTGAATTTGTTTTGGAGTGAGATCTTTAACCGGGGGTAAACAAAGTGCATCAAACTCTTTCAAAGTGACGTCATCCATTAACCCTGCATGATGAAGATCTTCAGCCCCTTGATGAACTATTTCAGATATCGATTCATTCATGATTAATTACCTCAATCAACACACCTTGGTATACAGCTTTGCTTAATGCAAAATCACTATAAGCCAATAGTTCCCGAGCATAGGCCTTTAGTGCTGTTAATTCATCTTTACGTATATTATCCCGTTTATTCTTAGCAAAACCATAAATAAAGAAAGCTTTATCTTTCACTTTGAACGCAATAATAGTACGCGCGCCCCCCCGCTTTCCCTGGCCAGACAAAGCTACTCTCTGTTTATAAACATGTCCACCTAGACTAGCATTAATAAGACCCGACTCCATCGCCTCTATACTATCAAGAAGCATGTTATCTGCAATACATTCACCTTTAGCCCAACGGTCAAATAAACGAGTTTTAAACACTCTTACAGTATATTTATTACTCATAGTATATCACTAGGTCATACACTTAACTAATTCCGACCAATAAAACGGGCACACCATCGCGTGCCCTTTGCATTAAAGAAAACCCTATAAAACTGACTTATACTTTCAATGAACGCCAATCATCAAACGATGAAGTATTTGATACCTCATGCGTCCAGGTGATTTTACGATAAGTGAATGACACTTCTTCAAGATGAGTAAAGTGTGCCTGTGATGGGTCTTGGCAGTTTGGCATGTGGGACTTAATATCAACCAAAATGGCATCTTCTAGCTTGATGGTAAAGTAATGCTCTTGCTGGCCTGTTGACGAGGTTCTGAACCACTTAAGTTCACATTCAGGTAAACGCTCTCCACTAGTTAATGCCTGAAACAATAACGGTGATGACTTATCAAATACTTTGGTTATCACTAGTGGCTGGTGTACTCTCTGCCCTGTTGGCTGTCCGCTTTGAGGGTCGCGAGGTAGCACTACATCATGCTTAAAAGCTTCTACCAGAATTTCATTTTCATGGCCTTCCTGAAAGATATTCCCTACTGATGGCTCAGTAAAATTACCTTCGGTGATAAAACCCTGTTTTTCTCCCTTAATGGTCATATACGCTGGAGTTGGCATATTGCTTCCTTTCTGTTTAGGTTATGATTTAGCAAGTTAAACCTGCCGTTTAAAGACTGAAGTTAGTTCCTTACCTTCAGCTATTCGGTACTGCCTGCTTTCCATATTAAAAAATAGGCTGTACACAATTTATGATGGCTACCGTAAAGAGGTCGCCATCATATTATCTATAAGTGCATAAGCTTCACTAATTCGTCCTGATTGAGCGAGTTTTCGTCCATATTGCAGCTTCGCTTTCCGAATCATCTTCTCCCAAGTTGTTTCATTCCCACCCAGAATGAAATAGCGTTGCTTTGTATTTTCAAACAAATCTCTATGCAAAGGATTAAGGTCAAGTTTATTACCTGAAGCTAAATACACGCTTTCTAAAATCTCATCGTAAACAGGCGAATAAGTGAGTGAAGGCTGGGTGTTTTCGTCCAACATGGTCATTATTTTAATTCGTTTATTTTCACTATTAGCTATGCCAGATGACACTTTTAAGTTCACCAGCGCTAGTGCTTCATCAAACTCACTATTTTCTGGAAAAAGCCTTTGAGCTAGCAGTAATTTTTCTACCAACGGTAAATAGCGTCTAGCGCCCCACTCTTTTTTAATTTCTTTGTGGAAAATGAAAAGCAATCTTGGATCTGACTGAATTATTTCAGCAGTTCCAGTAAGGGATTTCAATAAATCAAAATCATCAACCAATAATTGAATACTCAATACGCTTGGGCTTTCCTTATTATTTAAATACGAGGTCAATTGATTTTCATAATGATTCAATAACTCGGCTACAGTGTTAGCACGTACTTGCTCTAGTCTCTTTCGAGAGGCGACAAGCTGATTACTATTGGGTAACACAGGGGACAACTGCTCAATAGTGGATAAGTCGTGCTGCAATAGTCTGGCTTGTTGGTATCGTTCCCTTAACGGGGTTGAAGATAAAGAATACTTATTTCCCCAGCGCTGATCCCACTGCTGAATAAGGATAGGGAAGTATATTTCTTTGATCGATAAATCTCTTTCCTCCGAACGCTTAAGTAAATACGCATCAAGTAATTGTGTGCGCTTTGCCTCATCTGAATATCTAATATTCCATACGGGAAAATCATTATGAAACCAGTTGAAAACAGACAATAACGACATCAACATTAATATAGCTAAAACACCTACTAATACTCGCTGTTTTAATTTTTTCTTTGCATTATTTTCAGCTGAAAAGCTAACAGACAGCACATTAATAGCCTGGCTTTCTTTCTCAATATTGGGGTCAAGTGCTTGCTGCAACGCCCGCCATTGCAATCTGCTTAATGAGCCTGGCCGGGCAGGATTAATATCTGTTTTTAATGCTTTGTCTGGTGACATTCCCAGATATGGGTGCCTGCCGGTTAGTATTAAATAAATAACACACCCCAGAGCGTACATATCGTCTACCTTTACAGGCTGTCGTCCGTTTAGCCTGGCTACGGTCGCATAGGAGGGGGTAAGAGGGCTTAGGATATTGTCAATTGCATTTGGGCTTACGCTCATTAAACTCACAACTCGCGCCAAACCAAAATCCATCAGTTTTACATCACCATTTGGCAATACTTTAATATTAGAGGGTTTTATATCGGCATGAATTACACCCTGCTCATGCGCAAAAAGAACCGCTTGAATAAGTTTGTTAATCAATTGATAAGACTGCGGTGCGGGTATGCCATCTGGGTAGCTGGCAATAATGAACTGATCAAGGGTATAACCTTCTATCAACTCCATAACAATATAAGCATGAGATTCATCACGGTTATAATCGTATACAGAGGCAATACCTGTATGCTTTAGGGTTTGCGCAACCACGGCTTCACGCTGTAGAGCCATCATCGCACCAGTTACTCGCCTTACATCATCATTGAGAAGCTTAATGGCTACATAGGGATTAGTATCGTGTACCTCTTCTCGTCGAAGGTCTATTGCTTTAAATACCTTTCCCATTCCGCCTTCACCCAACAATGCTTTCAATACAAAACGATTGTTAAGCACAGAACCAATGCGTACTGACGGGGGGACACCCTTTAATTCAACTTTATTTCCAAGCATTATTTATACACTCCGGTAACACAGGCCGTTAGATTATCTCTGGCACTTCCCTGGAGTACTTTATCCACCAGCACCCGGCAACAATGACTGCTGGTGAGTGCAGCTAATGCTTGTGAAATATCTTGTGCTTCCAGCTCGTTATGCAGACCATCGCTACAAAGCAAATATCGGTCATCTGCTTGAAGCTGAAAAGTTTTTTTATCGAAGTTTATTTCTGCCGACGCACCTAATGCCCGTGTCACTACATGTGCTTGAGGGTGATTTTCAGATTGCTCTTGCGTAATGACACCCCGGGTTAATAAATCATTCACCAAGGTATGATCATCGCTGATTTGATACAGGTTACCGGCTCGTAATAAATAGAGCCTGCTATCACCAGCCCACAAGCAGGTGCAATTGACTCCATCACTTAACAAAATAACAAAGGTGCAGCCAATGGTTTGCTTTTGCCCTCTTCGCTCGACACTGAGTTTTTGCGCTTTTTCTTGCAGTATTTCATTAAGTGCGAAAAGCTTTCTTTCAAGCGCTTCTACCCTTAATGTCAACGAACGGTTTGCAGGAAGAGAAGCCACCGTATTCACTAACAACTGACTAGCCAGCTTCCCTTGTTGGTGGCCACCCATACCGTCTGCTACACACCAAATACCCGAACGCACATCACTATAAACAGCATCTTCGTTTTCATGCCGGTAATGGCCTTTGTGGCTATACTCGCTACTTCGCCAAATCATTATATTAGTCTCAGCCTAAAGGCTTTAAAGGCATTTTGTATTTACTTAAGATGCTCAATAAATCAGGGCTTAAGCTACGTCCAGAAACATCGTAAACCGCACGTTGTCCGTTTACTTCAAAGCTCATACGGTAACGTCGGCCACCCGGCATGGTTTCTTTTCCATATAGGTCAATCAGTTTGAATAAGGACCACTCGCCAGTGAGTGCTTCTGTTGTCAGATTGCCATTGTAGTCTTCGAAGCGCATTGATATGTCGGTATTATTAAGTGAAGCAGGCCAAGAAACTTTGGATATTTTCTGAGGGCCATGACGGTAATTTAAGCGTTCACCCATGAGATCTAAATCGAACCGGCTTACGTTTGCATCCAGATAAATAGGCTGGAACTGCAATTCAGCATAAATTTCCTGATTTTTAAACATGACATCACGGATAGTTTGTGCCCGATGTAACTGAGATAAATAGCTACGCGTGAGCCCCAGTCTTAATCCATCTGTTTTTCTTTCGTTCCATCGTTTATTTCCCGTTCTTACAAAAGGCTTTAAATACTCTTTAAAGAAGCGTTGTTCCTCCCCTTCTGGCTTAAAATAATCACTAAAATGCTCAAGTCCAATATCATTAGTCGACTTGCGATTTAGCGGATATCTAGCCTTAATATTTGATAAATAAGAGGCATAGAGCTCATTTTTGTAGGCGCTGTTTATGTGCTGCCTTGTGTGACCAATCATATGCGCCCACGCTTGAGAGGCGAATGAATTTACCCAGTTTTTTACTTGTTCCGGCATCATTTTTGACGTTCTTTTCAGGTGTGATATGGGGTCACGCTTGCCACCGGCAACCCGTTTTATAGTGGCCTCGAATACCACTGAAGACTCTGTATTTTCAAATTCAATTAAATATTCATCAAGCTGTTGAAGCTGAGTATCAATCTCATCCATTGCAGATGATTTATTTTCACTATTTTTAAGCACTGAATTTAGTCGTTCAAAGTGAACCGAGACCGCTTTCATTGGATGAATAGAGGGTGTATTTTGTGTGGATAAATAATTTACCGCCGCCTTTTCCGCTGCTGATTTGGCAACTCGATTAAGCATTGGCCTCGCATCAATACGATTTAATACTGAATATTCAGCGGTGTTGCCGTAAACATATTGAAGTACACGGCGTATCGCCCCTTCATTCCCCGTTGAAGCATCTAAAAGACCACCTAAATGCTCAAATGAATTTGTTTTTGAGATAGAGAGTTTTTTAAGAAAATCATCCCAGGCATAAATATAATCAGCCATATACAAGCTATATATTTCTTGTTTAAGAGACTCTGATTTAGTTGTCTCCTGCTCACCTTCACTTTCACTTTCAATTCCTAATACCCACTCATCAGCTGATGCTTGTTCCAGCGATTGTCGTAAATAGGGTAAGAAAATTGTTTTGTAAGCATTAGCTGTATAAAAGGTATTTACAGCTATTTTTGACTCGCCAAAAACATCAGCCTGGCGGTAGCCAATTATCTCTTTTAGCTCATCCCTGCGTTTCTGTTTACTATTAGCCTTTTGCTTGATCCCAAGATATAAGCGCTTAGCCAATGGCGTGGACAACATTTTTTCCCTTGCAAGGCTGACCACTTGTTCATCATACTCATACTTTTTTTCCACTTGCTCGCGGGTCTTATGGTGCTTCAGAAAACTTGATAAATACTGCGCCAGTTGCCGCCTGCTTTCAGGGTTGTTTTTATACTGATTTTGCCATTGCAGACCAAACCACCACATTAAATGCTCGTCCCCCTCTTCTCTGGTTTGATGCAATAAAAGATAAGATTTTAAAGCAGGGTAAATAGTTTCGAAGTCATCATTATGTTTAAGTGCATGAAGTATTTCCTGATTTAACTGTGTGCCAAATTGTTCATGTAATACTTGTTCAGATAGCTCATCGAGAACAATACCGCCACGGTCAACTACCGTTTGAGTTAAAGAGGAAGACCATTGTGAGTACTTCGATATTTCCCTCGTTAAGTGCCTGTTAATTCGTTCAATACCCTTAAATTCTTTAAGTACTGAGTCGAAACTGAGGCCATTATCATTAATATTTTCACTAGTCTTATCTGCATTCAGAGAAATTAACTGCCCAGTAAAATCATCAGACAATTGGCTGGCATAAGCATAATCTCGCAAGATCAACTGGCTACAAAACAAACTAATTAGGCCTAAAAATGTAATCACACCGGCCACAGACCACTGTTTGTAACTTCGTTCAGGCTTGTCCGCCATATTACAATAACGATCTTTTATCAGCAGGTTGCCAAAACGCTGCCACCAAAGACTTGCGCCACCAGCACTCAGTGGCTTACCAAAGTGAGGCGTAACGAATACACCACGAACCCAAGGTACACGAGATTTATCTGAGAAGTTCCAGCGCTGGTTAAGCTGTTCAGACAAATACCTTACCTGCTGTAAATTTTCTTCGACCGTATTCAATTCTGAAAAAACAGCTCTCCTTGTTTCCACATCATGTACATACTGCACGTCTTTTAGTGCTTTACTTAATAAACGTTTTGAGACCGTTTCCCTAACCTGTAAATACCATTGGCCAAATTGTTCTGTTGTTACGCGCTTATCTCTCAGCATTCCAATCGGTGTTGAGATCATGCTAGTCGAGTCACTATTATGAGCGCTTTGCTTAGTCACCTGAAAACTAAAGTCTCCCCCCTCCAATAAGATATAAACAGGAATAGATTCTTGAGACTTTGATGCTGCAAGGCTAATAAACGATGCCATCTTATTTAACCAGGCAGGAGGAGTATCTGAGCTAAGATCATCTTGATGAAGATAAATAATAGCACCACTGAAACGTCGCCCATGTTCTCGTTTCTTTAATACCTTAACCAAGGGTGAAATGCAGTCTTCATATGAGAGGGGGTTGGCATAAACCTCATCTTTAAAGTGCATACCCATTAACAGCGTGGAACCATCCAAATACCATGCAGGTTGCATATCTCCAGATACAGAAAATGCCATTTCAGGTGTGGAAGAAGGTGTATTAAGACGTGTTACCGAATGGCCACTTAGCTCAGTTAAACGAGCATGGGGAGACTCTAGAACTAAAAACACTTCCTTTTTTCTGAATGAATTATTTAACAGTCGATCAAGCTCGCGATCCCCCAACTGCTTACTCAACTGAGTCAGGGTGCTCTTAAACCTACGCTGCCTGTTTTTAGTATCTACCTTGCTTGTGTCTATCTTATTTGTATCTACGGGCTTTGTTTCACTATTCCGTTTTAAAAAACGTCTAATGTTCCACTTCATGCGCTCAATTCCATTTGATTCGCTAAAAACAATTAATTATCTTGAAAAACACATTCTGAACACGCTTTATTTATGCAAATAAACGCGTGAAGCCATATCCATTTGGCTATCAATCTCATGAGAGGCCAGCATATACGATACTGTATTCACTACGATCAATATAACCACCGAAACGGGGGCTAGCCATTGTAAGAATTTCATTCTCACATTCTTTGAGTTCATGTCTGGTTTATTTGTTTCGCCCACCACTAAACTGCGATTATCCGGAGCCTTATATTGCGCTATAGTGGTCATCATGGACTCTCGTATCCCTTCTAACTTAGTGGTTCCTGCACTATCAACCCTATAACGCCCGGCAAAACCTAAAGAAAGGCATACATACATTAGTTCCAACAAATCTAAGTATTTTACTGGCAGCTGCTGAGCACGATCTAATAGTTTAAAAAAGCCCTCTCCACCGTAAGTTTCATTATGAAAATAACTTAAAAGGCTCTCTTGGCCCCAACGATGTGATTGCCCCCAGGGGCTGGTGGATACAATTTCGTCAATAAACGAACAGAGTAAATAACGTGCCGCTGCAACTTGTGACTGGTCAGAAAAACACTGCACGGCTTTATTTTCAAAACGACCAATATCTGAAATAAGCCGTGCTCGTATCACTTCGATATCTACAGAATCATTAATTGTTAACAAACTCATCGCATAATGTATTAAGGGCATCGCACTATTGATAAGCCCATTTTCGCTATTTACCCTCATATTGAATACGGGTGGCTCTACAAGCGGATCTAGAATCGGGTCTATACATGTTTTTTCATCAAATGATTCATAGTACTGATCAGATTGAATAACAGTTTTTTCTGATAAAATTTCTAACGAGGTTTTATCTTCATAACTACGAATAAGAGGCTTAATACTGGTCATAATTTATTACTCCTTTTCCTCAGAAGCACATGATGGAATAACCCAAAACTCCATTTCAACACCAGGTACATCACCGGATATGTGCAACCCCATACCACTAGAATGCTTGATGCTTGCTCTCATTTCTGCATCAGGAGATAAACGGAAGTAGTGCATACCTGAGTGATATGGAATCTGCCTTGGAGTGACCGGTAAAGGCTCCTTGATACAACCTGGCAACTGAAGGTTAACCAGGTCTTTAATATTTTCGATACTGCCTGCTTTGAGCTTATGGCTAACAAGCGAACGAATTTTATCGGCAGGTATGTCAGCCTTAATGGCCAAAACGAACTCAGCATCGTCAACCATAGACTGATTAGATAAACCGACCAGACTAATACCAAATTTCTTGCGCTGTATCGGCAATGATGTGGCAGTACTCTTAAAGGCCGTAGAGACCAACACGCGTGCGCTTGCGATTAAGCGCATGAGTAAAACAGCAGATTCAAGGTGCTGATACTCATATTCTCCAGCAGGTAAACGCTCAGCAAGCGTATAAGTGCTTATTTCTGAAATTAAAGACACTAAACTTTTAAATACATCATATGGATGAAGCGGTGTTTGGCGAACTAAAATTGTCAGTTGAGCCCCCCAGCGATTCAATGCTTGTAGCATCAACAAATCAACCACGGTTCCGGCACCATTTCCTTTTCCGCTTTTTACACTGGCGGCTAACTGTTTTGCTTTCTTTTTCATTAACGCAGTCAGTTCTGACAGCTCAGCTACACATGGAGCATTAACAGAAAAATCAAGGGCAGGTACACCGAAAGAAGTATCCAGAACTACTGCCCCATCAGTTTGAATGTCTTGAATTCGAGCCAGAGGCATTGAAATTAGCGTGTCATCCAACTGGTCTTCTGTCAGCAGCTCTACTTTTAAGGTGCCAGTTGATATGGGATAGCTGCGCTCATTGTTTATGCCATGACTATCTCGAATATCAATAGGCATAAGGCGATAACGAATTCCCCGGCTAGTTTCATCTTCATCACTATCAACAGCCCCTTTTACTTTTGGCGGGATAGCCAGATAAATAGTTTGGTTTTCCTGCCCCTTGTTTAACTGGATAAGCAATGGGTAGGCAGGGTCATAGTTGACCTTGAAAAGCGAACCATCCGGGAATATACCTGCAGCTGATAAGATAGCCATCTTACCAAAAGTCAGTAAAGACTCATCAAATTCTAACTGGCTAAAGCCCCAGCAATAAGGCATGAGATTCTGGCATCTAGAAACTAACTGGTCTTCTAAATACCGATCAAACTGCTGAAAATGTTGCGGGCGAAGGAACATCCCCTCACTCCATATCACCTTATCCATGGCGAAAACTCCGGTTAATCCAAAAGGTTAATACTATTACCTGAAAACACTAGGTTTTTACGATTCTTTCCTTGTATAGAAACAGGAAATACTCGCCTCCAGTTTGAGCCATTCATATCTCTATAGGCTCCCATAATTGCAATGTAATTAGTGCTATGTTGAAGGGCTAGCTTCATATCTAATTGCTCACCGGGCTTGAGGGTTAGCTCTTCTAAAGCAACAAAATCTGGGCCTAATGTTTCTTTCCCATAATCATAGAGACTAAAAAAATCAGCTTGCTCAAATATTGATGGTGCTTTGAGTTCATAAAGCCTAACCACCAAAGGTGAAGGGCGACCGGAAATATCAGGGTTAAGATCTCCTGAAGCGGTAAACCGAATATCCAACTTGGTTATTTCAGACTGATACCAACTGGCACAGCCGCTATTTATAAGCGTCAGAACAAACACAAGTACGCTAGCACCCAGTCTTTTATTGAGCATTATCCACCTCCTTCTGTTGCACCTTATCGGGGTTCTGATAAAAATATGAAAAGCGAGGGGCAAGAAATTCTTCCGCATAAAAATGGGGGTCATGTAATAGTTTTGTTTTACGGTTTAACTGCTTTATTTGTTTGCGGTATTGCCAAGGATTTACAGGAGATGACTTTAGAGATGAGGGCTCCACAGGCTGATTCTCACCTGAAGCCGTAACAGACAAATAATCAAGCATGGAGGATAATGTTCCCTGATACGCCTGCTCTACCCGCCAAAAATGATTGCGTATATCCTCCATAGCAGATTCAACAGCAGCCCCGCCTGATAAATTTTCTGGCTGAGGTGATATAACAATCTCCCTCAGTGCCTGTGCCTCATTAACACAATACTTCAAAGGGTTGTTGTGGTCAGGAGCAACCAGTGTCATATCTAATCTGCATTTATTTTTGTAGTGGCTACGTTCCCCCATTAAGGTCATCAGCTCACCGGTATAACGTTTCAGTAACTGGCCAAAGTTCAGCATAAGATCATTAATATCTGGATGAGCACTCAAGCTTTCATCTAAACCTGCACCCCGCAGGAAGTTAATACAAGGGGATTCAGATATAGATTCAAATGATGCGGATTTTACGACTGTGGGTTGTTCAGAAACCCAACTTTCGGTGTTTGTTATAAGGTTGGGATCGGTTTCTGAAGCTATCGTTTCTGAATCTAGAATCTGTGGGAATTCCAAAACATCATCAAGCGCCTCTTTACCGGTATTAATAAGGTGCTCACTCTCAACAAAAGAAACCTGATGAACCGGCTCACCTAGCACATCAGGAGATTCAGTCGTTACCGTATCAAGAGTGGCAATAAGGACATACGGCCCCATCACAAAACGGTCACCTGATTTTATTGGATATGTTTTGGATTTCCCTAAAGCAGCATTACTCTCATTAACAAACAAGCCATTGGTACTGATATCGGTAATAAAATATTGACTGCCTTCAAACGAAATAGCCGCATGTTTACCCGATAAACGTCGATCAGGATCGTTCAAAACCCAGTCGCATTCGGCAGAACGGCCAATAACGCCACCTAGCGGTGAAAAAGTAAAAGTATTGTTAGTTGAAGAGGGCTTAGTAGAAGATTTTTTTGACTGAACAGCGTCAATTCTGAATAACAGATTCATGTTGATACGACCTACATCCATGTTGGTAAAAATTTGCTTATGAAAGCTCACCGAAATCCTTTCGGTGTTAATAATTGACGCTAAGTTATCAAAAATATTAGCATTTCGCTACTTAATTCATGCGCCATCCTGTTTATATATTAATCAAAATGGCGCAGCGTATTGGTTTAAAAAGGAAATTTAATTTCGTTAAAAGACCTTGCAGCTGAATATTTAGACGAGGCTTTTTCAAAAGGTACATTGCTATCACCCTCTCGAATCAACCAATAAGTTTGCATTCCTGCTTGAGCAGCCGCATCAAGTTCTTGCTCAATATCAGATAAAAATAAAATACTTTCAGGCTCAAAACCTATCTCGGTAATAATGTTTTTATACGACTCAGCATCTCGTTTATTTCCGATACGTGTATCAAAATATCCCTTAAACAAAGGGCTTAAGTCTCCATATTCTGTATGGCCAAAAATCAGCTTTTGCGCTTTTACCGAACCCGAAGAATATACATATAAATCAATACCCTGTTGATTCCATTCTTTTAAACACGGAACAACATCTTCATACACATGGCCGGTGAAATCACCTTGTTCATAACCTTGCTCCCATATCATGCCTTGCAAGGCTTTTAGTGGGGTTATTTTTTTATCTTGCTCTATCCAGCCAAGTAATTGCTGAATAAGCCCGTCTATATCATCATGCCTGCAATCAGAAATTTCAGACACTTCTTTTAACTGAGTACTCACACTCTCATTGCTATGGTGCTCTCTAACATAGTCGGCAATATGTGACGTTGCATAAGGGAACAAGACATTATGAACAAAACTAATGGAGCTGGTGGTACCTTCAATATCTGTAACAATCGCTTTGATCACTCAGCCGCTCCCATAAGGGTTTCCCAGTTAACAGCTCTCTTGGCAATATCATTGCCTGTAAAATCAGCAACCCAGCCTTCAGGATTAGTAAATAACCGTATACACGTAAAGGAAGGATTTGGCCCCATATCAAACCAGTGCGTTGCACCACTTGGCACACTAATCAAATCATTCTTTTGGCAAAGAATAACATACACTTTATCTTCCAAATGAAGAAAAAATAAGCCCTGCCCTTCTACAAAAAATCGCACTTCATCTTCTACATGAATATGCTCTGAGAGGAACTTTTGACGAAAGGCTTCTTTCTGAAGATGATTAGGGCTTAAGGCCACAACATCTGCGGTAGTAAACCCATTCTCTGCTTTTAATCGAGCGATATCATCACTATAGGCATTCAAAATTTCATCTTGTTCAGCATTATCGGCCAATGTTTTGGTAGGCCAATGCTCA
>ENA-OSET01002533-OSET01002533.1-sediment-metagenome-genome-assembly--contig:-NODE-2533-length-17603-cov-3.568812_pt1 | contig 17603 bp, 16 predicted proteins | sample MGYA00237882_ERZ534229 | MGnify/ENA primary metagenome ERZ534229 (study PRJEB26408, sample SAMN06266212) | sediment metagenome | isolation source: Hudson Canyon methane seep mesocosm | place... | reverse complement strand
TGATAGAAAATGTAGTGTGAACAAAGGGCAGAATAAATTATAATTTTCCGTTTTTGTCGCCTGTTATTTCTGTGTTTAGCTATACTGAAATAAAAGGCTGTGCTTTTTATAAGCTAGATAAAAGCCAGTTAAGGATGAAACTGAGTTCATTATGCTTGAGTCAAAATCAATTAGTCATCAAGGCATCGTTCGTGAAAGGAATGAAGATAGCTATATTAACAATGAAAGCTTAGGACTTTGGGTTGTTGCTGATGGTGTTGGGGGGAATGCGCACGGTGATGTGGCTAGCCAATTAGCCGGTCAGACACTTGAGCGAAAAGTTCGTCAGGGGAGTGAGCTTTCCCAAGCGCTTTTGGCTGCCGATGATGCAGTTACAGAAGCTGTTAAGGGTGATGAAAGCTTGTTTGGTATGGCGACCACGCTCGTGGCTTGCCGTTTTGATGCTTACCACCAATTTCAATTGGCATGGGTGGGCGATAGTCGTGCTTATCTGATTGACCATTCTGGAATTTGCCAGATTACCTCTGATCACAATCAAGCGAATAATTTGTTTAAGATGGGGGTGATTACTGCCGAAGAAGTGCCTGGACACCAAGGTCAGCATGAATTGACTCAAGCATTAGGGCAAATGACGCTGGATAAGGTTCCGATGAGTTTGGGGGAGCTGCATGACAGAGACTATCTTTTGTTGTGTACGGATGGCTTATCGGGCGTATTAAGTGATCAGGAAATTTACCGTATTATCATGCAGTCTAATTCTGTTGGTGAGGCAAGCGATACATTGCTGGAACGCGTATTAGAAAAAGGGGCGCCTGATAATGTGACTTTCTCTCTTATTCAATATCAAGAAAGTTCACCTGAAATCAAAGCAAGTGATTTTGAGGCGCCTACATACCGTTTACCTTTTGATCGCAAATCATATTTAAAGCATCTCAATAGTCGGCCTATGTTGTTAGCGTTGATTCTGATTTCAATCATTGTGTTATTTGTAATTATTTAATGGACTAGGGAAATGAAGGAAGGGCGCTATCAATATTTAGATAAAATTGGCGAAGGTGGTATGGCTACTGTATATCGGGGGGTTCAGCTATCGCTTGATCGACCCGTCGCCATAAAAGTTTTATCAGCGACGTTATCTGATAACCCTTCCATTATTAAACGTTTTAAGCGTGAATCTTTGATTATCGCGCGTTTGAATCATCCGAATATCATTCATGTTATTGATCGTGGAACGACAAGTAAAGGTCGTCCTGTTTTTATCATGGAGTTTGTTGAGGGCTTGAATTTAGCCGATGCAATTCGTGCCGATGCATATAGCTTTAATCAGAAAATCGATATCGTGGTGCAGATCTGTAAAGGTGTTGCTTATGCGCATAAATTAGATGTGATCCATCGGGACATCAAACCAGCCAATATTATTATTGACCAAGAAGGTTTTGCAAAACTGTTAGATTTTGGTATCGCTTCATTTTTCAAAGCAGAAAAAGAAGAGGCCTCTGATGATGCGCGTTTAGATGAAACGCGTTTAATTATGGGGACAGAAGCTTACATGGCTCCTGAGCAGCACAAGGGTATTTCAGAGACTTCAAGCTTAAGTGATGTGTATTCGCTTGGTGTGGTGATGCATGAATTATTTACAGGGCGATTGCCTACGAGTGATTTTTCACAACTAAACTCAACGCAGGGTGTTACATCTACATTGGCTGCGCTGGTTCAAGACTGCTTAGCGCATGCACCAGAAGACCGACCTTCCTCAATGGAAGAGGTAAAGACCCGAATATTAGTGGCGATGAAAGGCCAGCATATTGATGATGAAAAAGCGAGCCGAGCCGGTGAGGGTTTAACTGCGATAAAAAATAAGTTTGGTTTATTGGATGTGTTGCAGGAAGATAAACATGGTGCGGTGTACCTATATGAAGATAAAGCTTCGCATAAGCTTTTAGTCATTAAAAAGCGCACTGAGTCAGTAAAAGGTTATCGTGAAGCTAAAATGCTACATACCTTAAAGCATCCAAATTTGGTGAATGTTTTAGGTACTTCAAAAAATGACAGTGTGTTTATTGTGGTCATGGATTACATTTCTGGTGGCAGTTTACAGGAGCGCTTAATTCAAGCGATGGCGCTTCAGCCATTTTTGGATCTGGCAATTCAAATGTGTAGAGGCTTATCTTTTGCGCATCAAAATAGAATAGTTCATGGTAACTTAAGGCCGAGTAATGTACTGCTAACAGCAGATATGCAGGTTAGGATTAGTGATTTTGGTTTGGATGAGCACTACCGCGTCAGGGCGAGTGAGAGAAATTGGTATGGTGAAAAAGGTGCTGAAACAGACGAGCTTTCTGATATTTTTTCTTTAGGTGCTATTTTTTATCATGCCTTAACAGGCACTCCTCCTGATTTTAAAGATGGTAATGTGATCAAAACTCAGGTTTTTACCAAGCTACCGCTTGACCTGCAGCGTCTTGTTAGTCGAATGTTGTCGAAGGATAGGGATTCAAGGCCACAGAGTGTTGAATCTGTGATGTCAGAGCTGTTACCTTTGGTTGAAGAACCTAAAACAGTTGTGAAAGCTGTAGAGGCTGAACCTGAAGAGCTTGAAGCAAAGCCAGATATATCAAAGGGGGTAAACTGGTTATTTGTGCTTATGAGTGTTATTGCGCTTGTTTCCATTACTTTGAATGTTTTACTGCTTCAGGATGATAGTGCTTTGCTTAAATCTGTAATACTTGAGCATTTAGCGGTATTGTCTGAAATGGCAGGTTTAAGTTAAGCGCTTTGTCCTGGGTGAGGCATACTTGTGGCGGTATTTGAAACCTATGTATGCTTGAAATAAAATATAAAAAAAACCAAATAAAAATATAGTCGACACAATGGTTAAGCTCGCATCCTGTAGGGCGTTTCTCATTTTGCCATGCTGAATGCCAGAAAATAAGCCGGAAAGGTGGGTGATAAACAAGTAAATTGAAATGATGGTGCCGATAAATCCTGTGAGAATCTGATTAAAAAGGATGTCTCTTGTCGGAATAGTATCGTGATGCTGGCAATTCCTGCAAATAAAATGATCTGTATATTCAGGTTCACCCTCTTGAACTGCTGGTCGCATTTCTCCAATTTTACACTGAGTACAAATTAATTTTTGTCTGTTTTTTGTCTGTTTGTTTGTTTCGTTTGGTGGGTGGTCTTGTTGCATAGTTTTCTGATTTTCTAACGTCCTGTTATCAATGACAGCTACGGTACTAAGTTTTTTAACTGTTTTACAGTCTTAATTTCATCAATTGTTACAATATATCGGCTACTTTATTCGTTTACGTATTTTATTTTCGCTCAACACCTTTTATTATGTTGCGCTTAAAGCAATACTCTACTTAGATTAAAGACGGAATTTATAAACTAAATACAATAGGGCTATCGAACCACCATGACTTCTTTGAAAAAAGTTACTTTGCCACTAGAGCAAGTTTACCGCTGGGAAAAAGCAAAAGCAGACGATATTTACCTAACCCAACCAATGGGCAATGGGGTTATTCAAGAATATACTTGGAATAGAGCTGTGGGCGAAGCAAGGAGAATGGCTAGCTATCTTCAATCGCTTAACTTGCCACCAAAAAGCAAGATTGCAATTTTATCGAAAAACTGCGCTCACTGGATTATGAATGACTTGGCTATTTGGATGGCCGGACATGTCACTGTGCCACTTTATCCAACGCTGAATGCAGAAACTGTGAGCTATATCCTCAAGCACAGTGAATCAAAAGTGCTGTTTGTAGGTAAACTGGATGATTGGGAGCATATGAAAGATGGCGTACCTTCAGATATGCCTTGTATTTCTTATCCTTTAAGTCCTCCTACTGACTTTCCTAGCTGGGATAATATTGTTGCTGAACATGCGCCTATGAAGGAAGACACGGTTCGTGACCCTGAAGAGCTAGCGACTATTGTTTATACTTCAGGTAGTACTGGTCAGCCCAAAGGGGTTATGTTGTCATTCTATGCAATGGGGGTTGCTGCCAAAGGTGTTGCTGAAGCATTGGATATTAGTCAGAAAGATAGAATGTTATCTTATTTGCCTCTTGCCCATGTGTTTGAGCGTTATGCTGTTGAACAGTCATCATTGCACATTGGTGCACAGCTTTTCTTTGCTGATGCACTTGATACCTTTCTTGAAGATTTACGACGCGCCAAGCCTACGGTGTTTATTTCAGTGCCACGCCTCTGGTCCAAGTTCCAGTTAGGTATCTTCAAAAAAATGCCACCCAAGAAAATTGAGCGCCTGTTAAGAATACCTATTGTGTCTAAAATCGTTAAGAAAAAGGTATTGACGGCATTAGGGCTTGAGTACTGCCGATTCGCAGGTAGCGGTTCAGCGCCTCTGTCTGGCGATATTATTAACTGGTATCGTAATTTAGGCCTTGAACTGCTTGAAGGCTATGGTATGTCAGAAAACTTTGCCTACTCTCATATTTCAATGCCGGGTCGTTCAAAGGTCGGTTTTGTAGGGGAACCTTTGCCAGGTGTAGAGCATCGAATTTCAGATATTGGTGAAATCGAAGTCAAGAGTCCAGCAACAATGATGGGCTATTACAAAGACGAAGAAAAAACCAAGGAAAGTTTCACCGAAGATGGCTTCTTGCTAACGGGCGATAAAGGTGAAATTGATGCGAGTAACCGCCTTAAAATTACGGGTCGAATTAAAGAAATATTCAAGACCAGTAAGGGGAAGTATGTTGCACCGGCGCCGATTGAAAATAAGATTGTGGGTCATGAGTGTGTTGAGATGGTGTGTGTGACGGGTTCTGAGTGCCCTCAACCGCATGCTTTGATTATGCTGTCAGATGAAACTTTCCATAAATATTCAGACCCTGCTTTCAGGAAGGACATGGAAGAAAGTTTGACCAAACTAATTGGAGAGGTAAACAGCACGGTTGATCCTCATGAGCAATTACAATTTATGACGGTTGTTAATATTCAGTGGAGTATTGAGAATGAGTACCTAACGCCTACGATGAAAATCAAGCGTGACGTGGTTGAGGCGACTTACATGCCGCTGCAAGACGAATGGTATGCAAGTCGTAAGAAGGTTATTTGGTTGTAAGTTATTTAAGGTGCAAATAACTATGACATAAAAAAGGAGAGCTTCGGCTCTCCTTTTTATTTTAAGTTTAATTAAGACTGCTTTTTACTAATACTCTTATCAAGCAATATCACCGGAATAATTCCTACCAAAACAATCACCAAAGCTGAAAGTGCACTTTGCTCAAGTAGTTCATCTGATGCAAATTGATAAACCTGGGTGGCGAGTGTTTCAAAATTGAAGGGGCGTAGAATCAGAGTGGCAGGTAGCTCTTTTAAACAGTCTACAAAGACCACTAGCATACCTGTGAGAGCGCCACGTTTAATCATAGGGATGTGTACGCGTATTAGTGTGCTCAAATGGCTGTGTCCCATGGAGCGAGATGCCATGTCCATATTAGGCGTAATTTTATCTAAGCTAGATTCAATAGAGCCAGAAGCAACGGCAAGAAAACGCACAGAATAGGAAAAAACAATCGCAAAAGCTGTGCCGCTAAGAATTAGTCCAGTTGAGTATTGGAAATACTCCCTCATGAAGCCATCGACAAAGTTATCGATGGCTGCAAAAGGAATAATAATGCCAATCGCAAGTACGGCACCTGGAACTGCGTAACCTAAGCTGGCGATGCCTGCAAATAAACGTGTTGCTTTGTTTTTATTCATACGCTTGCTGTAAGCCAGAATTAAACCCAGTACCAGGGTAATGATGGCTGCGAGGCTGGCAAGAGAGAAACTGTTGAGCGCATAAGTGAGAAACTTATTGCTCCAAGAAATTTCAAAGTAGCGAAAGGCATAATTAGTAAGCACCAGAAATGGAATAAGGAAGCCGAATAAAACGGGTAGAAAGGCTAGTAGTGATGCGCCGTAAGCGTATTTTCCCTTGAGTTTTATTGCTGGGATTGGTGCGCCTGGGTTTCTGGAATTAAACTGTTTTTGTTGTCTTCGAGAGTAGCGCTCCAGAGAAATTAAAATAATCACTACAAGAACCATTAGAACTGCAATTTGGGCTGCGCCACCTAAATTTCCCATATTAAGCCAGGTGTCATACAGCCCGGCTGTGAGTGTGCGTACTGCAAAGTAGTCTACGGTGCCAAAGTCATTTAGTGTTTCCATTAATACCAGTGACAGGCCAACGGCAAGTGCTGGTCTGGCAATAGGGAGTGATACACGGTAAAAAAATTGCAGTGGAGAGGAACCGAGGCTTCTGGCAATGCGATATAGTGAAATTGATTGCTCTAAAAAGGCAGAGCGGGCCAGCATATAAATATAAGGATAAAGCACTAGAGACATCATTAGTATGGCGCCTCCCATGCTGCGTACTTCAGGAAACCAATAATCCTGAGCGCTATTAAATGAGAATAGTGAGCGGAGACCCGTTTGGACAGGTCCTGCGTATTCCATTACATCGGTGTAGACGTAAGCCACTACATAGGCGGGGACTGCAAAAGGTAAAAGCAGCGCCCAGCTTAGCCAGCGTTTTCCTGGAAAATCGTAAGTGACTACTAGCCAAGCAGAACCTGTACCTATCGCGAGGGTTAATACGCCAACACCCGTCATTAATATCAGGGTATTTTTTAAATACGAAGGGAGTACTGTGTTTAGTAAGTGGGGCCAAGCGTTTTCTTCAGGAAAAAATGCCAGATAAAGCACTGCAAAAATGGGTAGGCTGATCAGTAATGCGATAGTGAAAGAAGAAATGAACCAAGGGCGTTCTTGAACTTGAGTAAGCATATTATAGGATGAAGAGGCCATGTTAATAGTGACGAAAGCGTGAGTGACTGCGCTGTTTTTACACTATAGCATGGTATGCAATATTTTCGCGGAGTCTTTCGTGATATCCGTTTGATATAACGCGGAGCAAGCGTGCTCCGCGAAAATAATTAACGCTTGTAGTAGTACGTACTATTCATCAAAACCAATTTGGTCAACCAGAATAGCCGCTTGCTTGCGTAATTTGGCTATCTCGCTCAGGGGTAAAATGTCTGACTTGAACTGCCCCCAGGATTGTAATAAGCCAGAAGGTTCAACATTTGGATTAACAGGGTATTCAAAATTTTGCTCTGAATACATCTTTTGCGCCAGGTTCTCACTCAAAAATTCCATTAATTTCACTGCATTTGCTTTGTTTGGTGAATTTTTGGTTAAGGCCATGCCGCTAATGTTGACGTGAGTGCCTCGGTTATTCTGGTTGGGGAAGGTGATATGCACAGCGTTCGCCCAAGCAACTTGGTCAGGGTTGTTAAGCATTTTGCCGTAGTAATAGTTGTTACCTAATGAAATATCACATACACCTTCTTTAATCGCTTTTACCTGTGCACGGTCATTGCCTTGAGGTTTGCGTGCCAAGTTTGCTTTTACACCTTGTAGCCAGGTTTTTGCCTGTTCTTCACCGTGGTGGGCTATCATTGAAGCGATTAAGGCTAGGTTATAAGGGTGCTTACCGCTACGTGTACAGATACGGCCTTTCCATACTGCTTTGCTTAGATCTTCGTAAGTTTGGATGTCAGCTAGGTTTACACGTTCTTTTGATGCATAAACTGAGCGTGTGCGAGTGGTTAAACCAAACCATTTTCCATCTGGATCTCGGTACTGAGCTGGAATGTTTGTCGAAAGTATTGAAGAATCAACACTTTGTACCAGATCTTTATCGTTTACATCGATTAAACGACCAATATCAACTGTAAAAATAAGGTCAGCAGGTGAATTTCTGCCTTCACGCTTTAAACGTTCTGAAAGACCTTTTTTGGCGAAAACAACATTGACATCAATGCCTGACTCGCGGGTGAAGGCGTCAAAAATAGGTTGAATCAGAAAGGGTTGCCGGTAGGAGTATACATTTACTTCATTTGCATAAGTGCTACTGGCAAGAAGGGTAAAAACAAGGCTAGAGACGGTCAATAGCAAGGATGTGTAAGGGCGCATAAAATTGAACTCTTGAAAGTTAATGTTAATCTAAACAAGAACTATTCTTATGTGAAAACTGTTAAGAGTCAAGTGATTTAAAAAAATAGCGCTTTTTAATTGATTTCGATCAAGTCTGTTTTATTCAATACGCACAGGTTATTATTCGGCCCATAAAATAATGAGGATTAAATGTGTGAGATTGATCAAACTAGCCAAAAAACTTAACGTTTTTATTGGCTTGCTAGTAGTGTTTTGTCTTGCTGGCTGTGCAACCACCGACTACACAACACACTATGGTATTTTTACCGCCGAAAATTCAGCGGGTGAATTGAGACAGTTTCGTATTCATTGGCAGACTGTACGTTATGAAGGGTGGTCAGGGAACCAGTTCAGGGCTTTGCCTGTTGTACTTGAAACACAGTGTAGTCAACGCAAGCTTTATTTTTATGACGAGTCTTTTGGTCCGAGCCTACGATGCGCAGAGGGGGATGATCAAGGTATTTATTATTGTACTGACTCGAGAAAAGATATGGATCGACATGGTTTAGCATTAAAAGACAATATTGTTTGCGGCACTGTCACGGATCGTTCGGGTTCAAATGATATACTGTCACTAAAGGGGGAGGTGCTGATCACTTTGAGTTGTCGTCCTAAGCAAACAATAAAGCAATTAAAGAATAAAAAGAAGAATATAGACTTTCTTTTAAATTCGGAGTTACCCTATGTGGTGACGACTAAAAAAGTTAAAGGTAAAGACCTGAGTTTGGTGATTCCTTCGCTTTCAACTCATTCTTCTATTTGCGATCCTGATGCATAATTCTCACTTTTAGTGTGATCCTCTCTGCATTCTAACTTAACGTAGTCCTCTTGTTACCTACACTTACAAAACCCTACGTGTTTTGGTGGAAATGTTCTTTTTTTTTGCCAGAATAAGATCCTGAATCAGCAGGTTGTAAATTTTTGAAAAATGTAATGTGTAGGTGGCGCCATGTCAGCAAATAGAATGAAAATTGAAGTGAACTTCTTAAAGGAAGGGATGTATATTGCCGACTTGGATTGTCCTTGGCATAAAACCCCGTTTCCCCTTCAAGGGTTTTATATTCGTAGTGATGACGATGTAAAGGCGCTGGCTGGCTATTGTAAGTTTGTGTTTGTGGACGAGCGTAAATCCAGAGGGAAGCATACTTATGAAACTCGTGTGGCTCAAAAACCTGCAAAAGAGAAAAAAATAATAGATAAAGTACAGAAAAAAGTTGAAGAAACGACTGCGCAAGTAGTGGTATTACCTCCTCTGGTGATTAAATCACCACAAAGCTATGAGGTAAAAAACAGCATTAAAAAAGAAGTCTCAAAGGCAAGTAAACTTCATCAGCATGTGTATGAGGCGATCAATGGTGTTTTTGCTACGCTATACAATGGAGGTAAGGTTTCCATTGCAGAGACAGAAACGGTTGCACAAGGGATGGTTGAAAGTGTGATTCGTAACCCTGATGCACTTGTTTGGTTAGCTAAAATGAATGATGGAGATGTTTATAGTTACCAGCATTGTGTTAAATCTTCTATTTGGGCTTTGGTTTTCGGACGTCATTTAGGGTTAGATAAAGCTTTGTTAAAAACACTGGCTATGGGAGTTTTATTTTCTCATATTGGAAAAACAAAACTATCTTCTGAGCTACGCGAAAACGCTGAACAACTGACAGGAGATGAGTTAAGAGCTTATCAAAACTATGTTGGATATAGTGTTGAAATTCTTGAAGGTATGGACAACTTACCCAATGGCGTGGTGTCTGTTGTTAAATTTCATCAGGAGCGCCATAACGGTACTGGGTTTCCTCAGGGGGTAAACGGTGGGCGTATTCCTTTATTGGCCAAAATTGCAGGTTTGGTTGACTATTATCAGTCATTAATTGATCCGCGGAGTGAAGATCAAGGTTTGTCACCTTTAGAGGCTGTTTCAAAGTTGTTTGAGTTGCGTAATATTACGTTTCAGGAAGACTTGGTGGAACGCTTTATTGAAGCCGTTGGTGTTTACCCAACAGGAACATTGGTAGAGTTAAGTTCGCATGAAGTAGGGATTGTGACGGGGCATAATTTAGATCGTCGTTTATTTCCTAAAATTATGATTGTACTTGATGACCATAAATACCCACTCAAAGAAGCTAAAATTGTTGATTTAAAAGAATGGAATCAGAATAAAGCTGACGATGATGGACTTTATATTTCGGATAGCTTGCCAAAAGGTGCGTATAATATTAATGAAAATGAATATTTACTGACGGGAGCGAAATCTCGTTGGAGCTGGAAGCATTTTGCCGGATCTTTAGCTTCTTAAATCGATCTAAGTCTCTTAAATCACTACGAAATACTGGAATAATAAATGAGTCGAGCATATTGCCCGAAATGTATGAAGGCGAGTTCGACATGTATTTGCCAGTGGCTTCAAATCCAGGAAAATAAAAGACCAGTCCTTATATTACAGCATCTTGATGAAGTAAAAAAAACACTTGGAACAGCTAAATTGGTTGAACTTGGTCTCAAACAAGCAAAGGTTGTTTCAGGTATTACTTTTTCAAAATCTGAAATATACAAACAACTTGGTCAGTATAATACTTCCTGTCCAATTCTTCTGTATGCGCAAGCCATGAAAGCAAGTCCGTTTCATGTTGAGCTTGATTTTGAAACACAGTTTACCATCCCTGCTAGCTTATCTACGCGCTTTGATTCCGTTATATTGTTAGACGGAACCTGGCGTAATACGCGTGAATTACTGCATCATAATAGCTGGTTGCAAACGTTACCAACCTTGACATTAAAAAATGTAGAGGCGAGTAATTACCGTATTCGAAAGGCCGCTCAAAAGAATGCCTTGGCGACGATTGAAGCTGTGTCAAAGTTGCTATCTGTTCTAGAATATCAATTTGATACGGATGCATTTTTACTGCCATTTAAAAAGATGATTGATGCGCAAATTGATAAAATGGGGGCTGATGTTTATGCCAGAAATTACCAATCGTAAGCTTTGTTCGTGATTTTTGTGCGTAACTTTTGTTTTTAATTATCATTCGTCAAGATGCTTGAAATCTGGGCAAATGCCACCAACTATCAGTACTCAACTACCCGTACCTTAAATCTGCATGTGTGCTTTATGCACTGTTTGAGTTTTAAATTGAACTCTACTTATTTAACTGAACTCTAGATGGGATTCTAAAATGACAAAGGCTTTGGAAATATCCAAGCTATGTAAAACCTATGGTGATGGCTTTCAAGCGCTTAAAAATATCTCTTTTAGCGTTGATCAAGGTGACTTCTTTGCTTTGCTTGGTCCTAATGGCGCAGGTAAATCAACAACCTTAGGCATTGTTTCATCCTTGGTGAATAAATCATCCGGCAGGGTGAATGTTTTTGGCTATGACCTGGATAGCGATTTGGTTAAAGCAAAAACCTGTTTAGGGGTTGTGCCTCAAGAGTTCAATTTTAATCAGTTTGAAAAGGTGGGCGATATACTTATTACTCAGGCGGGTTATTATGGTATTCCTGCTTCTGAAGCACAGGAGAGTGCTGATTTTTATCTTAAAAAACTAGGTTTGTGGGATAAACGGGATATCCCTTCACGCATGTTATCTGGTGGGATGAAGCGGCGCTTAATGATTGCAAGGGCCTTGGTTCATAAGCCAAAATTACTCATTTTAGATGAGCCTACAGCAGGGGTTGATATCGAATTAAGGCGTTCAATGTGGGCCTTCTTGCAAGAACTAAACGAGCAAGGCACAACGATTATTTTAACCACGCACTATCTTGAAGAGGCTGAATCACTTTGTCGTAATATCGCGATTATTGACCAAGGTGAAATCCTTGAAAATACCAGTATGAAGTCTTTGCTACAGACCTTGAATGTAGAAACCTTTATCTTGGAAACCAACCAAACCTTAAGCGAGGTACCTGAGATTGCTGGTTTTGATGCGCATATTAATGCTGATGGCATCTTAGAAGTTGATGTGCGCAAAGATCAGAATATGAGCCAGCTATTTGAATGTTTAGCACCTTTTGATTGGGTGGTGACGAGTATCCGGAGTAAATTTAACCGCCTTGAAGAATTGTTTTTAAGTCTTCTTCGTAAAGATAAAACCGATAATGAGCAAGGAAATGCAGCATGACAGCCAGGAAAATATGGATTGCATTTACAACCATTGTGCTGAAAGAAATTCGCCGTTTTATGCGTATCTGGGTACAAACCTTATTACCTCCCGCTATTATGATGGCGTTGTATTTTGTTATTTTTGGCAATTTGATTGGTTCAAGAATAGGTGAAATGGGCGGCTTTGATTATATGGAGTTTATTGTGCCTGGTTTAATTATGATGTCGGTGATTACCAACTCTTATGCAAATGTGGTGTCATCTTTCTTCGGGATGAAGTTTCAAGGGAGCATAGAAGAAATATTGGTTTCTCCCGTGCCTAATTGGGTGGTGCTCAGCGGATATGTCATGGGTGGGGTTGGGCGAGGTCTGGCTGTCGGCTTTATCGTAACGCTTTTATCTTTGGGTTTTACCAATTTACATATTGAGCACATTGGCGTTACGGTTTCAGTAATTTTCTTAACCGCCGTACTGTTTTCATTGGGCGGGTTCATTAATGCCATTTATGCAACTAAGTTTGATGATATTTCAATTGTACCTACGTTTATTTTGACGCCCCTAACTTATCTAGGAGGTGTTTTTTATAGTATTACTTTATTGCCTGAATTTTGGCAGGTCGTCTCAAAGTTCAACCCTATTCTATATATGGTGAATACCTTCCGGTATGGCATTCTGGGGGTGAGTGATGTAAGTGTAGTGTTTGCTTACAGTATGATTATTGGGTTTATTGTATTGTTGTTTTCATTTTCACTGCATTTATTAAACAAGGGGCAGGGCATTCGTGCTTAGCGCTGTTGTTTTATTTTAGGTAGTTTGTTTTATTAGATAATAGCTGGGTTTTAAATATATGACAGAAGCAAAAAAAAGCCAGCTAGGTAAAGATACGATCTACGATAGTCCGTATGACCCTAGCTTACTATTTCCGCTTTCAAGAGAAGAGAATCGTGCCAGTTTAGGTTTGTCTTCAGTGCTTGTATCGGACTTGCCCTTTCATGGTGAAGATCTCTGGACCTGTTATGAGCTTTCCTGGCTAGACTTACGGGGTAAACCTTGTGTTGGGATTGCTTATTTTCGTTTTTCAGCGGGCAGCCCGTTTATGATTGAGTCCAAGTCATTTAAGTTATATTTGAATTCATTAAATCACGAAAAATTTGCAGGTATTGATGCTTTAATACGTACCTTGAAGCATGACTTGGGCGAAGCGGCAGGTATGCCTGTTTCTGTGGATGTGTGCGATGTTCGGGGCCAGAGTGATAGTGTTAAATCGTCTATGGTGGCTGAAGTAGCAGATGAAAAAAAATTTGAATGTGTGGACGATATCGAGGTGAGCAACTTTGAATACCTGCCCAATGCAGAGCTGCTAAGCTCAGATGAAGGTTCAAATGAGTTGTATGAGGGGTTTTTATGTTCTCATTTACTGCGTTCGAATTGTCCCGTGACCGGGCAGCCGGACTGGGGTAGTGTTTATATTCACTACCGTGGCTTTAAAATAAACCCTGAAAGTTTCTTACGCTATATTATTTCATTCAGGCAGTGTCAGGATTTTCATGAGCACTGTGTAGAAAAGATTTTTACTGACCTGTTAGAAAGGTGTGCTTGTGGATCTTTGAGTGTCTATGCGCGCTATACCCGGCGGGGAGGCTTGGATATCAACCCCTATCGAGCAACTCCTGATTGGTCGTCAGTTGCGGGTGATATTCGCACTGCTCGTCAGTAACCTGTTTGTTACTCATCTTTTAGCTTTTCGGCAGCACGCTCTAGAGCGCGTACGATTGGCTCCTTGTCTTTTCCAGTGATTTTGTCAGTATCAAGGTACATGGCAAAACCTTGTGCTTCATGTTCGATAAAGCTCTGCCCTGAACCAATGTCTCGTCTGAAATCGACAATTTGATAAATGGGGACAGGGCGGGCAAAGCCCTTTACAGTAATTTCGCCTTTATCACGGCACATTACTTTATCTTTTACTAATGAAAATGTTTCGTAGGAGATTAGGATTTCACCAGGCTCAGAAAGGGCTTCAAGTCGTGAAGCCAGATTTACTTCTTTGCCGATGATAGTGTAATCCATGCGGTTTTCTGCGCCAAAATTACCCACTGTTGTATAGCCGGTACTAATGCCAATACGAATTTGGAGTGGGGTTTTTATGCCTTGGCTTTGCCATTTCTGACGCAGAATTTTCATGTGTTTACGCATTTCAATGGCCATGGATACACATGCCAGAGTATCTTCTTTTGCTCCGCGGCTGGTCGGATCACCAAAAAAAATCATGATGCTATCACCAATAAATTTATCAATGGTGCCACCATACTTTAAGGCAATTTGGGACATTTCATTAAAGTAAGTGTTCAGTAAGTCCGTTAAGCTTTCAGGTTCCATTTCTTCAGCTAATTCGGTAAATCCTTTAATGTCAGAAAAGAAAATGGCTAGTTTTTTCCGTTGTGTTTCTAGTCGCACATCACGTTCGCCAGTAAAGATGGATTGCCAAACCTGAGGAGATAGATATTTAGCTAATTTATGGGATAAAGAAATAGATGACTCACGTTGTTGCTGTATTTGTGATTTGGCTTTGTGGAGTGCTTCAGCTTGTTTATGGGTGTAGTAGGCGGTGACGGATACGAATAATACCGCCCCTAATGCAGCGACTATTTTAAGTAGTATTGGAGCTTCACCCGCAAAACTAATTCCGAATATTAATGAACTAATGACCGTAGAGACAAGCATAATCAAGTGGCCCAGGAGCCAAATTCGCATACTACCGACTACGATAAAGCTAAAACTGGCCATGAGTAAGGCGAATAAACTAGCTGTCACACTAAAATTATAAAGTACGACAATCACTCCAACTAGCGCGCCATCGATGAGAAGTGTATTTTCTCGTGTGGTACTGCTTTGGTCTAACTTAAAGTAACGTATTATAAAGTAGAGAATATGGGGCCAAAGTAGCGATACAGGAATGGCCCAAATTAAGCGCTCGTCAAAATGCTCCGTTAAAATGCCGGTGGCCATGGTAATGCTGGTGATTAGATATGCCAACACTCGCCCATTGTAGGCCGGCATGACTGACGGCGGGGAGTCGATATTAGAAACTATATTTTGTGGAATCATATACTACATTTTTAGTGTGCTTTAATCGGCACATCTAAACCCTAAAAAATGATGACCAATCGTTTTATGAATTGTTTGTTATGTAAAGTGTTAAATAAACACTTTGCTGAAATAACGACTGGCATGGAAGTTCAGCGCGTCAGATTATCAGTTCCAAGGGGTGTAGACAAATTTTAGGTGGATTACTCTAACTATATCTGAATGAAAAACAGAGAAGGAGCAAGAAATGAATGCAGGAATATTAGAATTAATGAGTCATCGAGTGTCATGTCCCAGGTTGGAGGCGCCAGTGCCTTCAGAGGAATTGCTGGAAAAAGTATTTCAAACAGCGCTACGAGCACCGGACCACATGCTGTTGCGGCCTTGGCGTTATTTAATTATTCAGGGAGAGGCTAGAGCACGTTTAGGTGAGATATTTTGTGATGCGGCTGTATCTGATTCGGAAGATCTAAGTGATATTCAGCGTGAGAAATATCGCGCAATGCCTTTAAGGGCGCCAATGTTAATTGTAGGGATAGCTGAAAATAAAAAACATAAAAAAGTACCGGTAGAGGAGCAGGTTATTTCTTGTGGTGTAGGCATGGCTTATATGTTGCTAGCACTTCAGGCTGAAGGTTATGGTGGAATGTGGAGAACAGGACCTATGGCGAAACATGAGTTTGTGAAGCAGGGGTTAGGTATTCAAAAGCACGAATCTCTGGTGGGTTTTCTTTATTTAGGAACGCCTAAGGGTGAAATGAAAACCGTACCCAAGTTATCTGTTGCCGATTATTTTAAAGAGTGGGGTGTTTGAGGCTCTCCTTTCTATATTTGAAAAGGAAGACTCTTGCCGTTGAATTTTCTCTGAAATTTGTAAGTCCTTGATATTTAAATATAAGAAAACATGGCACTGCAATTGCTAATAGAATAATAAATAAAATAGTTAGCCTTCTTGGCTAGCTCTATTTGTTTCGAATGTTGTGTGGTACTGGTGTACCAATAGGTCGGAATAAGCAGGAGATAAAATGGCAATTTCATTTGAAAACGCATTAGGTATTCATCAAAAGGCTCTTGAAGTAAGGGTTCAGCGAGCAGAGGTGCTAGCAAATAATTTGGCAAATGCCGATACGCCAGGCTTCAAGGCACGAGATATAGACTTTAAAGCCGTGTTGGGTAGTGTTCAGGCTGGTCAGCAGGTGGGTGGGCAGTTAACCATGACAACCACGAACGGAAAACATTTGCCTACAAGTGGTAATGGTGAAATGTCTGAATCGAATGAATTGCTATACCGAACACCTAACCAGCCCTCGGTTGATGGTAATACTGTCGATACGCAAGAGGAGGTGGCGGAATTTACCAAAAATACCATGCAGTATCAGGCCAGTTTTCAGTTTTTAAATGGTCGCTTTAAGTCCCTAAATAATGCCATTCGTGGTGAATAACTTAACTGAGCAATTTGTTCTGAAAATGAGGTGAGTAATATGTCACTAACAAATATATTTGATATTGCTGGTTCTGGTATGGCAGCGCAGTCTATTCGTCTTAATACTACGGCAAGCAATATTGCTAATGCTGATAGTGCAAGCAGTAGTGAGGGCGATGTTTATCGTGCAAGAAAACCTGTTTTTTCAGCGATTCAGCAAGATGTGATGGCACAGGCGATGGTGGGGCAAACTGGTGAGTTGTCGGCCTCGACTGGTGTACAGGTACAAGGAATTATAGAAAGTGATGCACCTTTGAATATGCGTTTTGAGCCTGATCACCCTATGTCAAATGATCAGGGTTATGTGATGTATCCGAATGTGAATGTGGTTGAAGAGATGGCTGATATGTTGTCAGCCTCAAGAAGCTTTCAAACCAATGTCAGTATTATGGATTCAGCAAAAACCATGATGCAGCGATTGTTAACTTTAGGCCAATAAAAGCGGAGTAAATTATGACTGATATTACAAGTACAAATTCCGCTAGTGATGTATTGGGTGATTATCGTTATGAACCTAAAGCAGAAGCTTCTGGTAGTAATGACTTAGGTAAAAATGAATTTATGGAGCTAATGATTGCTCAAATGGAGAATCAAAACCCTTTAGAGCCGCAAGATAATGGTGAGTTTATTTCTCAGTTAGCTGAATTTTCTTCTTTAGAAGAGATGCAAAAATTGAGAGGGACGGTTGATAGTCTTTCTACGCAGTTTCAATCGACTCAGGCTTTACAGGCTTCTGCAATGGTAGGTCGAACAGTGCTTGTGCCAGGGGGGGAGGCGCCTCTGAATGCGGGAGGGTCTATTGAAGGTATTATAGATTTGCCTTCTAGCACTGGTGCTTTGAAATTGAGTGTTTTGAATGGTTCGGGTGAGTTGGTGACGACGGTGAATATGGGGCAACAAGTTGCCGGTTCGGTACCTTTCTCCTGG
>ENA-OSET01002531-OSET01002531.1-sediment-metagenome-genome-assembly--contig:-NODE-2531-length-17609-cov-10.425679_pt1 | contig 17609 bp, 11 predicted proteins | sample MGYA00237882_ERZ534229 | MGnify/ENA primary metagenome ERZ534229 (study PRJEB26408, sample SAMN06266212) | sediment metagenome | isolation source: Hudson Canyon methane seep mesocosm | place... | reverse complement strand
CCTTGCTTGTCATCACTCGACAAGATATCAACACCGTGACCTGCTTGAATTAAACGCCAAGATAGCAGCCTGCCAATGAGGCCACTACCTATAACTAGATACTGTTTCATATAAAAGCGTGAGCGTTAAACGTTATTATAAATTTTGCTACCGCCGGCTTTAAACTCTTCTGATTTTTCAGCAAAAGCTTCTTTTACATCATGAGAAATCTTCATTGAACAGAATTTTGGTCCGCACATAGAACAGAAATGCGCCACTTTTGCTGATGGTTTTGGCAATGTTTCATCATGATATTTACGTGCAGTATCTGGGTCTAAACCAAGGTTAAACTGATCTTCCCAACGAAATTCAAAACGCGCTTTAGAAATCGCATTATCACGAATATCTGCACCCGGATGTTCTTTGGCTAAATCAGCGGCATGAGCGGCTAATTTATAGGTGATGATGCCCACCTTAACGTCATCTTTATTTGGTAGGCCTAAATGTTCTTTTGGTGTTACATAACAAAGCATCGCTGTGCCAAACCAACCAATCATCGCCGCACCGATACCAGAGGTAATGTGATCATAACCTGGGGCAATATCTGTTACCAATGGGCCTAATGTATAGAACGGTGCTTCATGGCAGTGTTTAAGCTGCATATCCATGTTTTCTTTGATCTTGTGCATGCCTACATGGCCAGGGCCTTCGATCATCACTTGCACATCATATTTCCAAGCAACGTGAGTCAATTCACCCAAGGTAATTAACTCAGCAAATTGTGCCTCATCGTTAGCATCAGCTTGTGAACCAGGGCGTAAACCATCACCTAACGAGAACGATACGTCATAGGCTTTCATGATTTCACAAATTTCTTCAAAGTGTGTGTAGATAAAGCTTTCTTGATGATGTGCTAAACACCATGCCGCCATGATTGAACCACCACGAGAAACGATACCTGTTGTACGGTTTACCGTTAATGGAATGTGAGCCAAACGCACACCGGCATGAATAGTAAAGTAATCCACGCCTTGCTCAGCTTGTTCGATCAAGGTGTCACGGTAGACTTCCCATGTTAGGTTTTCTGGAATGCCATCTACTTTTTCTAAAGCTTGATATAACGGCACCGTACCAATTGGCACGGGTGAATTACGGATGATCCACTCACGTGTTTGATGAATATTTTTACCGGTCGATAAATCCATAACATTATCGGCACCCCAGCGAATACCCCAGACCATTTTCTCAACTTCTTCTTCAATTGAAGATGTCGTTGCAGAGTTACCAATGTTAGCGTTAATTTTCACTAAGAAGTTACGGCCAATAATCATTGGCTCAACTTCTGGGTGATTGATGTTTGCAGGAATGATGGCGCGACCTTCCGCTACTTCCTTACGTACAAATTCAGGTGTGATTCGAGTCGTAAATTCTGTGGGCAAACTACCGTCTTTATCTGCTTCAGCACGGCCAATGTTTTCACGAATGGCAATGTATTCCATTTCAGGTGTGATGATATCTTGGCGGGCGTAGTGCATTTGACTGACGTTTTTACCCGCTTGGGCACGACGTGGGCGACGATTATGTTCAAACAAAGGAATGTCCATCATGGTCGCTTCTTGTTCACGGGTGAACTCTGAGCTGTATTCCGTCAATTCTTCGGTATCGGCACGTGCATCGATCCACGTTTTACGAATGGCTGGCAAGCCTTTTTCTACGTCGATTGTGGCGCTTGGATCAGTATAAATACCAGACGTGTCATAAACATAGACAGGTGCATTTGGTTCACCCGCTAATTTTGGATCTTTATTTGGCGTATCTGTTAATGAAATTTTGCGAAATGGAACACGAATATCGTCCTGGCTACCTACGACATAACATTTTTCTGAACCAGGTAATGGTTCAGTTGTAATACCAGTACGATCGGTAATATCGATAACATTGTTATTTTGCTCAGACACAGAATTCCCCTAAATTGATGTACAACAACGGGGAGAGATGAAGTGTTGCGCAAATGCGAACAAGGTTTGAATAATAAACGTCTTAGATTTAAGACTGGAGTTTAATACTCTCTTGTTTCCTACGGAGGTGCTAGCCTCTTCAGGTTCAACGGGTTTCATCTCAGCCAAACTAATGGCACCCCGACAAGTGGGTAAAATGATAATGTAAAACACTATTTTTGTATATCAACTGTTCAAATTTCTGGCAGAATACCTCGACAAATAAATTCGTAATCATTGCTAGACACCGCATCATACTTATCGAGCATAAAATGAAACATCGCCCATCAAAATTAGACCAACTGGATATTGCGCTCTTTCGCGAAGATGTCGGTGATATTGAACAAATCCCACAAGAGAAAATAATCCCTGCCACTAAGCGGCCTCAACCTATTCCACGTTTTCGCAAACAACGCTTAGATCAAGAGTTCAATGATGTGTTCTCAGAGGAATATGAAGCAAAGGCCGTGGGCAGTGAAGAAAGCTTGGCTTTCAAACGTAGTGGCATTCAAGAACGTTTATTTTCTCGCCTTCGCAGTGGTCGCATGCACATCGAAGCAGAGCTTGATCTCCATGGCATGACCATTTCTGTAGCTCATGAGGCTTTGGCAAAATTTATTCACGACTGTAAACATTATGAAATTCGTTGTACTCGAATTATTCATGGCAAAGGCTGGGGTTCAAAACACCATAAACCAGTATTAAAAACTAAACTTAATAGTTGGCTGCAACAAACTGATGATGTGCTCGCCTTTTGCTCTGCTCCGATTGAGGATGGTGGTACCGGTGCAGTTTATGTTTTATTACGCAGGCCATCCAAATAGAACAATAATTACATTCTCAAAATAAAAAAGCCGTGTTCATAAAGCACGGCTTTTTTGTATTGCTTCAAAAGGAATTGTTTTAACCCACCCACTTTCTCGCATTGTGGAATAAACGTAACCAAGGTCCATCTTTACCCCAATCATCAGGGTGCCATGAATGCTGCACTGAGCGAGTTACCCGCTCAGGATGAGGCATCATAATGGTTACACGACCATCAGTCGTCGTTAATGCAGTAATACCACCAGCTGAACCATTCGGGTTTTGTGGATATTGTTCTGTCGCTTTGCCGTAATGGTCAACATAACGCATTGCTACTAAGGCATCTTGTTGTGAACCTGTGTCGCTAAAGTCAACACGACCTTCACCATGCGCCACGGCAATTGGCATCACTGAACCAGCCATATCTTTAAGCAAGACAGATGGAGAATCTACAATTTCCACTAATGAGAAACGGGCTTCAAACTGCTCAGAAAAGTTACGTTCAAAGCGTGGCCAATGCTCACTACCAGGAATTAACTCTTTCAACTGAGATAACATCTGACAACCGTTACACACACCTAATGCAAAGGTGTCATCACGTTTGAAGAAGTCTGCAAATTGCGATCTGGCTTTGTCATTATGCAAGATAGTGCTTGCCCAACCACGGCCAGCTCCTAAGACATCACCATAGGAGAAACCACCACAAGCAACTAAACCTTTAAAGTCAGCTAAATCAACTCGACCTTCAAGCACATCACTCATATGAACATCTATAGCAGTGAAACCAGCATGATCGAATGATGCAGCCATTTCTATCTGACCATTAACGCCCTGCTCTCTTAATATCGCGACTTTAGGTCTTACACCACTGACTATTAGCGAAGCAGCTATATGTTCAGCAGCGTCATAGGTCAAATTGGCATGTAAGCCCGGATCTTGTTCATCTAATAAAGCATCAAACTCTTGCTTTGCACAATCAGGGTTATCACGTAAGGCTTGCATGCGATAACTCGTTTCAGCCCAGAAACGTTGCAGGGTAATACGAGATTGATTAATCACTTGTTCGCCATTCACATTAATGCTGATCTGCTGATCATCACGCAAACTACCAATAACATGACTATTATGTGACAAGTCTTGCTCACGCAAGATAGCTAATACATCTTCCACATCACAATGGCGAACTTGGATTACTGCACCTAGTTCTTCATTAAATAACACCGGTAATATTTCACCTAAGCCGCTTAGATTAATATCCAAACCTGTGTGCCCAGCAAATGCCATTTCACATAAAGTCGTAATCAAACCACCATCACTACGATCGTGATAGGCCAATAGTAATTCGTCTTGGTTTATTTGTTGAATCGCGGCAAAAAACTGTTTTAATGTTTCCGGATTATCAAGGTCGGGACCATGATGACCCACTTGCTTATACACTTGCGATAATGCCGATGCCGCTAAACGATTCTTTCCTTTAGCTAAATCGATATAGATCAGATCTGTATCGCCTTGATCCGTGCGTAGTTCAGGCGTGCATGTTTTGGCAGCATCAGTGACGGGCGCAAAGGCTGTAATAATCAAAGACAACGGAGATGTCACTGATTTTTGCTCTTCACGGTCTTGCCAGACAGTTTTCATCGACAAGGAATCTTTACCAACAGGGATAGCAATACCCAACGCAGGACAGAGTTCCATACCCACGGTATGTACCGTGTCATATAACAAAGCATCTTCACCGGTATGACCACAAGCAGCCATCCAGTTTGCAGATAACTTGATATCTCCTAATTTATCAATCGTAGCAGCAGCAATATTGGTAATCGCCTCACCGATAGCCATACGGCCTGATGCAGGTGCATCAATCAACGCTAACGGAGCACGTTCACCCATCGACATTGCTTCACCTTGGAAACCATGATGATCAGCTAATGTCACCGCACAATCAGCGACAGGTACTTGCCAAGGTCCAACCATTTGGTCACGAGCTACTAAGCCCGTCACACTTCGATCACCAATGGTGATCAAGAAGTTTTTACTGGCAACAGTGGGCAATTTTAAGACGCGCTCTAAGGCATCTTCAGCTGTGATATCAGTTAAATCTAATTCTGGTTTAGTAAAGGTTTGATGTTTAACATCGCGTAACATTTTTGGCGGCTTGCCTAATAACAATGACAATGGCATATCAACCGGCGAATTATCATTATCAGCATCGCCCACTAATAAATGTTGTTCTTCAGTCGTTTCACCAACTATCGCCCATGGGCAACGTTCGCGTTCACAAATCGCCTGAAACTCTTCAACGCGATCTGGGTTAATACCTAATACATAGCGTTCTTGCGATTCATTACACCAAATTTCCATCGGCGACATGCTCGACTCATCATTTGGCACAACACGTAATTCAAAGCGACCACCTCGACCACTGTCATCAACTAGTTCAGGAAACGCATTTGATAAACCACCAGCACCCACATCATGGATCGCAATAATTGGGTTTTCATCATCTAAGGCAACACAACGATCAATGACTTCCTGACAACGACGTTCCATCTCAGGGTTACCACGTTGTACTGAAGCAAAGTCTAAACCTTCTTCACTAGTACCCGAGGTAACAGAGGATGCAGCACTACCACCCAAACCAATCAACATCGCAGGGCCACCTAATACAATCAGCTGTACGCCCGGATCAAAAATATTCTTTTTAACGTGCTGTGGTCGGATACTCCCCATACCACCAGCAACCATTATCGGTTTGTGATAACCACGAACTTCAAAGCCATCAACCGAAGGCACTAATGCTTCAAAAGTACGGAAATAACCACATAAATTAGGTCGGCCAAACTCGTTATTAAACGCTGCACCACCTAATGGGCCGTCAAGCATGATCTCTTGTGCTGATGCCATACGTGCTGGTTTGCCATAATCAGATTCCCACGGTTGTTCAAAACCAGGGATATTCAAGTTTGAAACAGAAAAGCCCGTTAGACCTGCTTTAGGTTTAGAGCCTCGACCAGTCGCGCCTTCATCACGAATCTCACCACCGGCACCTGTTGCTGCACCAGGGAAGGGGGAAATAGCAGTAGGATGATTATGTGTTTCAACCTTCATCAATATATGCTGAGCTTCACCTTGGTAGCTATATTGGTTTGTTGCCATATCAACATGGAAACGGTGACTGTTTGCACCCGCAATAACTGAAGAGTTATCGCTATAAGCAGTAATAACACCTTCTGGATGCAAAGCATGTGTATTTCGAATCATATTAAATAGTGTGTGAGACTGAGATTCACCATCAACAATCCAATCAGCACTAAAAATTTTATGACGACAATGTTCTGAGTTCGCTTGAGCAAACATCATTAACTCAATGTCATTTGGATTTCGGTTGAGTGATGTAAAATTATCAACCAAGTAATCAATTTCATCTTCAGCTAGTGCTAAGCCCATCGTTGTATTGGCTTGTACTAAAGCATTACGCCCACCATTTAAGATATCTACTGACACTAAAGGTCGAGACTGACCATGAGTAAATAATCGTTCAACTTCATCATCAGAATCAAAAACGACTTCAATCATACGGTCATGTAACAATTGTTTGACTTGTGTTTGTTCTGCTAGAGACAAGGAATTCTGTGTTTCTACATAAAAAGCAACACCACGTTCGATTCGTAAAACATTGCTTACACCACTATTATGCGCAATATCTGTTGCCTTAGATGACCATGGAGAGATGGTGCCAGGACGTGGCGTCACCAAAAAAAAGCGTTCATTATCTGTCAATTCTGCTGGACGTAACTCTGCCTCAAGCAGTGTTTCTAAGACTGATTGTTCCTGCTTATTTAGGTCGCTATCACCTTCTACCTCAATGAAATAGCGGTATTCACTGCGGATAGCTAATACACCTTCAACAGATGCTTGCACAGAGGCTAATAACTTATCTAAACGAAACGCAGAAAATGCCGAGCGGCCGATCAATTGCAACATGTTCATTCCAATTCACATTAATAAAGCGTTAATGATACTTTATACCCGTGATAGTTGGAAATGCAGCTTATAGAAGAAAATGGAAAGTCTGAACAAGCCCCCTCCCATGACAACTATAAATCCCTAGTAAGAAGCACAAACCATCATAGACTCTGGAGTCTGATATTCCGTATTTTCAATAATCATAGGTATACTTGTCTGACCCTTAGCACTCATAAGTTACAAAAAAATATATGTCATCATCACCGGAAGAATATTGCCGACCTAGTGTATTCCGTCACTTAGCCACCATGTTTTATGATCTATTCTTGCTCATAACGATCTTGCTGTTAGCAGGATTGATTGCAGTGGCGCTAAATGGCGGCAGTGCGATTGGAGCAGGTAACCCCTTTTTCTTTATCTATCTACTTGCTGTCAGCTTTTTATTTTATGGCTGGTTTTGGACGCATGGTGGACAAACATTAGGCATGCGTAGCTGGAAAATCACACTTATAAATTACGATAATAGTGACATTACGTGGCATCAAGCTTTTATACGCTTTTCAGTTGCACTGCTCTCCTGGCTACCACTTGGACTGGGATTTTGGTGGCAATACCTAGGAAAAGATCAACTAAGCTGGCCTGATTTAATGTCGAATACCCGCTTACATTACAGTAAAAATAGCAAAGTAAAGCCTCTTACACGCTTGTCATAGTCTTTGTTTTAAGCGTACAATCGCTCGAAGTGTTCAAGGTGTAACATCTCAAGGATTACCTCAAGGATTGTTGGTGAGAAATTTACTCAAACACAGTTTAATTATCGGGTGCCTCATTTTCGCACCCAACATTTGTGCGCAAGTACTCATCGTACATCCCCACAACCCATCGACATCACTATCTAAAAATAATCTCCGTGCCATTTTTGCTATGCGCATACCTCAGTGGTCTGATGGTTCAGCTATTCACGTATTTGTTCTCGAAGATTCACATCCTATTCACACCTCATTCACTAAGCATATTTTAGGTATGTTCCCTTATCAGCTACGCAGAATATGGGATAGGCAAGTCTTTTCTGGCACAGGTATTGCTCCAACAATAGTCAAAACAAGTGAAGAAATGCGAGAGCGTGTATCCAAAACTCAAGGGGCTATCGGTTATCTCATGCCAGAAGATGTCGACGACTCAATTAAAGTAATCGAGGGTAGTTTATGAACATTCTATCAAAATGGATTTTGTTAGCCATATCACTGTCTCCCATCTCATCTCAGCGTATGCTTTTAAATAATATGAAAAGTTTAAGCATTTTCTTACTATTAATCAGTCCTATCGTTGTCGCAGACGAGCAGCAATCTTGGCTGGGTCGAATACAGTTGCATGGCTTTGCCTCGCAAGCACTCGTATTTACAACTGATAATAATTTTTATGGTGATAGTGAGCATGGCAGTGCTGATTTCACCGAGTTAGGCATTAATGCAAGCATGCAGCTATTCCCGAAAGTTCGTGCTGCAGGGCAACTGTTATCACGACATGCGGGCAATATGGACAATGGTTCACCCCACCTTGATTATGCACTTTTTGATATCAATCTTATTTCATCAGAAAAAGGTCGCCTAGGAGCTTATTTAGGACGAATCAAAAATCCAATTGGCCTCTACAATGAAACACGTGATGTAGCACATACACGTCAAGGTGTATTCACTGCACAGGCTATATACTTTGATAAAGTTCGTGATTTAATTCTTTCGTCAGACGGCATTCAATTTTATAGCGAATATTTTCTACCTAGTGGCAATCTTATCTTTCAAGCAGGTGTTGGCTATCCCATCCCAGATGACAATGTTGAACAAGCTTATCTTGGCCAACAATGGGCAGGAGACTTAGATAGTAGCAAATTAGCTTATGTTGGCCGCATGATGTATGAGCATGATGGCGGGCGTTGGATATTTGCACTGAGTGGCGCCTCTTTAGATCTCGACTTTAATCACCAAGCTGCTGATAGTGTGGGGCCATTGGGAATATCTTCTGGCAAATTAAATATCGATTACACCGTATTATCAACTCAATTTAATGGTGAAAAATGGCAATTAACTGCTGAACTTGCATTGCAAGATGTTGACTATGTCAATATTGGCGGCCTTTTTGCTGCTGCAAATACTAAAGCATTAGGCTATACACTTGAAGCCAATTATAAGTTCAGCCCTAAATGGCAAGCATTTCTTCGTCGTGAAGCATTTTACTTAGACAGAGATGATAAATATGGTCATGATTTTCATGCCCAATCTATCCAACTCAATGCCCTTTTTCCATTTGTGCCTATCAGCCCCGCTCATAGTAGCTTTTCAGAAAGCTGGGTTGTTGGCGGCGCTTGGGATATCACGCAAAATATCATGGCCCGTGCCGAGTATCACACAACAAGAGGCTCAGCGACATTATCTCCCACAGAAAATGATATTCCATCTGCTAAAAAAGATTGGGATATGTTTGCCATATCACTTTCTTATCGCTTTTAGTTGAAAAGACTTCATGTATAGCGTCAATAAACGAAATTTTTTCAGTATAAAATGGAAAGCAGCACTGCTTTTTGGCTCTCTCCTATTGCTATTCAACACCCTTTTCCCACTATTAATTCACTGGAATCTCCAGCAAAAGTTTGAGTTTTCACGAAACCAAGTTCAGCAACAATTTCAACAAGAGCTTATTGGGCAACTAAAGAGTACCAGTGAGCAAATTCAGCGAATGGCAACAATGAGTCTTATTCCTGACGATGGTTCTGTGAATAACATTCTAGCCTTATTAGATAAACATCAAATACAGCTTGAATTAGAATGGCACGCCACTCAGGCGCAATTATTTGATCATTCCAGTAATCGGCTAGGTGGCTGGGGTAACGATATTCCTCCTGCCATTAAAACCTTTATCCCTCTCGTATTAAGTGATGAAGTGCCGCATAAATATATCGATTGTAGCCAAGGCTGCAAACAATATGACCTCATTCCAATACTACATAATGGTCAAGCAGGACATGTTTTGTTACTTGCTTATGATATGAGTACAAGTTTGCTCGAATTTGCTAACAAAACAGCAGCTGATATTGCCGTTTTAAGTCACAACACTAGTGCCGCCTCCTTACGCAGTAATCGCCTGTTACCTAATTGGAATATGGAGGTGAGCGCCTTAACATCCCCTCACAAAAACTTAGACTATTTAAAAGCGATATCACAACAATATACTTTTGATTCTGTTCATAAAGAGAATCAAATCTTTCGTGATAAATCTATCCACATTGAGCTAAATACAGTCACCATCGATGGCAGTAGTCACGTTGTCTTTATTATTATCGATAATATTTCTAAACAACAGCAAGAAATCAGCACTATCACCATGCACAATATTATCATGGCGATACTCGGATTATTTGTATTCGGTGGAGGGTTGTTTTTCTTTATATCAAAACCATTGTCTCGCTTATCAACAGTATCGCAAGCACTTCCCTTACTAGCAAAACAAAAATTTCAACTTGTCAGTGAGTTAATAGATACAGATAAGCAGACACAGCAAACTGATGAACTTGATCAGTTAGAAATATCAACTCATGCACTAACGGTACAACTGGAGCAATTACATAACTCGGTAAAAGAACGCTCCGAGGCTTTACATAATCGGAGTATTGAACTCCTACAGGAACGAGATTTCGTTAAGAGTCTTATCGATACTGCTCAACTGATTATTATCACCATTGACCGTCATTGTAATATCACATTGTTTAATGATTTTGCTGAAAAAACAACGGGGTACTTAGAAAGTGACCTTATAAACACACCTTTCAAAGCATTATTTCCTAAAAGACAATGGGAAGAAGTAGAACCTACATTTGCTCATCTTAAGAAAAATCCTCGTGCTGTCAGCCAACACGAAACAGAATTTATCAATCATGATGGTTCGCATCGCATTATCTCATGGTTACATTCGAGCTTAGAGCACCCTACTGATGACACTGTTGTTTTATCCGTTGGGCTAGACATCACTGATAAAAAACAGTCCGAAAAACAAATCATTTGGTTAGCCGAGCATGATGTATTAACAGAACTTTATAATCGCCGAAAATTTACACTCGAATTTGAACATATATTAAATCAAGCTATTCGCTTAGAGCATGATGGTTCTTTATTATTTCTTGATCTTGACCAGTTCAAAGATATTAATGATAGTTGTGGTCACAAAATTGGTGATCAGGTGTTAAAACAAGTCGCGCAAGTCTTACTGTCGATTACGCGTACGACCGATATTATTGCCAGATTGGGTGGGGACGAATTTGCCATTATCCTGCCAGGAACAGATACTGAAGGTGCCATTACATTTGCAGAGAAAATCAGTGAAAAACTAACTTCATTAGAATTAACTTTTAACGATATTCGCTATAAGGTAACGAGCAGTATCGGCATAATACAATTTCCTCTGTCTGACTTTTCAATAGAAGAACTGATTAGTAATGCAGACTTGGCAATGTATCAAGCTAAGGCAATGGGTAAAAATACATGGCATCAATTTACACTCGATGATAAAACGCGTTTACAGTTGGAAACACGTGTTTTATGGAAGCAAAAAATAGAAGATGCATTAGAGAATAATCGTTTTGTATTCTATTACCAACCCATTATGGATATTCGGTCTCGAACCGTTAGCCATTATGAAGTTCTATTGCGAATGCAAAATGAAGATGGTTCAATAAACCCACCGGCAACATTTATACAAGTCGCCGAGCAAACGGGACTAATTCATGAGATTGACCACTTAGTATTAAAACGCGGCATATTTAAACAGGCAGAGTTAGATAAAAATAATAGTCCTATTTCACTGTCATTAAACCTATCTGGCTATGCCGTCGATGATACTATGCTGCAGCCATTATTAAGACAGTTTCTAGCAGAGAGTAATGCTAATCCAGAGCATTTAATCTTTGAGTTGACTGAAACTGCTGCAGTAGCCGACATTATGCAAGCAAAAGAGTTTATGCAACAGATGAATCAACTCGGCTGTCGCTTTTCATTAGATGATTTTGGCACAGGCTTCGCCTCCTTCCGATATATGCGTGAATTACCTGTTGATTTTGTAAAAATCGATGGTTCATTCATTACCGATCTAGCTCACAATCCTGATGATCAATTATTTGTAAAAGCACTTGTTGATGTTGCTAAAGGCATGGGTAAAAAAACAATTGCCGAGTTTGTCGAAAATTCTGAAACACTCGCCTTATTACATGCTTTTGGTGTGGACTATGCACAAGGTTACTATATTGGAAAACCTCAGCCAGATTTCTTAGATGGGCCACCAGAGCTTAGATAAGTGAAAATTGAGCTAAAAGCTAGACTCTCTTCAAGCCAACCAATTTATTATCATCATCAAATTGAATACTGAAATATCCTTCAATTCCATTTAGGCCAATAAACGAACGAATATGCTCTGCCGGGAACTGTAATTTTTGGCCATTCGTTGCCGTCACCACAATAGCTCTGGCAGTGCCTTGATAGTACCGTAAAGCCTGTTCTCGGCTAATATTCAAGTAAAACTGTAATTCAGTCGGCATCTTGTAAAAGATCTACAAAAACTGATTTTATCTGTTGGCAAACAGCATCACTTTCCTGTTCACTGTAGGCGATAGCTTGTCCTTTCCCCCATACCGGGGCAGGCCATGTTTCATCACCATGGTATCTAGCTACATGATGTACATGAAGTTGAGAAACCACATTACCTAGAGCTGCAATATTCATTTTGTCTGCTTGAACTAACTCATTGAGTGCTTTTGCAACAAAGTTAGATTCAAGCATAAGCTGTTGCTGTTGCTCATCGTCCAGTTGGAAAACCTCAGTTAGCCCCGTCACTCGTGGCACAAGAATCACCCATGGATAGCGTGCATCATTCATTAACAATACTTTAGATAATGGAAACTCACCTAAAAGAATCGTATCCCGCTCTAATCGTGGATCAAGTGTAAACATGTTCAAGCCTTTTAATCTGCTAAGTATTTTGTAACGATTTCATATACATCAGGTGATAGGTCCGGCTGACTAGCAATATTTCTAAGGGCTTTTTTCATTAAACCTTGTCTATCTTCGTCATATTGTCGCCATGAGTTAAATGCACCTAACATTCTCGCTGCAACTTGAGGATTCAATTGGTTAAGAACAATGATCTGATCGACCAAAAATTGATATCCAGATCCATCTTTAGCATGAAAGTTAATCGGGTTATTACGACAAAACTGGCCAATTAATGCTCTCACATTATTTGGATTTTTAATATTAAATGCCGGATGTTTCATCAAGCCTTTAATTCTGATTAATGTATTCGGCAAACTTGATTGAGCTTGCACTGTAAGCCATTTATCAACGACCAGACGATCTCCTTTCCACTGCTCATAAAAAGCACGCAGTGCATGTTCGCCTTCTGGTCCAGCTTGGTTTGCCAATGCCACCAAGCCTGCAATGGTATCAGTCATATTATCTGACTGTTTCATCTGTTTAAGACATCGCTGTGTTTGCATGGGATCGTCTGTCGCCATCAGATAACTCAAGCATACATTTTTGAGGCTACGTTTTGCCATATCTGCTGCATTGAATTGATAATCACCTGTCGTATTATGGCGTTGGTAAGTATCAATAAATTCTTGTTTTAAACCATGGGCAAGGCTATTTTTTAAGAACTGACGTGCGGTATGGATAGCATCAACATCTGCTACGGACATTTGAGCTGCAAGATAATTCTCACTCGGTAATGTCAGCATTTTGGCAACAAGAGCTGGATCCATTTTAGTATTCGTTAAAATGTGTGCAAACTGCTCCAGCAATCCTTGAGAAAGATTTAAGGGTTGCTTTAACCGAACATTGTTGACCAATCCTAATAACACATTAATTAATAAAGTCTGCCCTGCATCCCAACGATTAAAACTATCAGTATCATTCGCCATCAAAAATTCTAATTCAGCATGGCTACGGTCAATATTCAGTTTTACGGGTGCAGAGAACCCTCGCAGTAATGACAGCACGGGTTCTTCTTCAATATTTGTAAAGATAAACCGTTGACTTGCCTCATTAATGGTCAAAACACGAGTGAAGTCATGATATGGCCTATCCTCGCCTTCAAGCTGCAATAATAACGGCATACCCTGCTTGTCCAATAAACCAATAGCTAAGGGAATATGGAAGGGTTCTTTATCTAATTCATCAGGTGTGGCTGGACATGTTTGCTCAATATGTAGCGTATATGTTTGCGTTATCAAGTCATAGTGATCATTTATCTCTAGTTTAGGCGTACCCGCTTGAGAGTACCAACGTTTAAACTGTTCTAAATCGACACCATTTGCATCTTCAATGGCTTTAACAAAGTCATCGGTCGTCACTGCTTGTCCATCATGGCGGTCAAAATACAGGTCTGTGCCTTTTCTAAAGCCATCATCCCCTACAATCGTTTTAATCATGCCGACAACTTCAGCGCCCTTCTCATAAATAGTCACTGTATAAAAGTTACTAATTTCGATAAAGGAAGCGGGACGAACCGGATGAGCCATAGGGCCTGCATCTTCAGCAAATTGCATAGTACGTAGTTGATTGACATCGTCAATACGCTGTACTGCTGCTGAATTCATAGCGGCACTAAACTGTTGATCTCGTAGTACAGTAAAACCTTCTTTCAAACTAAGCTGAAACCAATCACGACACGTGACTCGGTTTCCTGACCAATTATGAAAATATTCATGGCCAACAATACCTTGGATTCGATGATAATCGGCATCAGTTGCCGTTTCAGGGCTCGCTAAAACACATGAAGAATTAAAGATATTTAAACCTTTATTCTCCATCGCACCCATATTGAAATCATTCACAGCCACTATCATGAAGACATCTAAATCATATTCACGACCGTAGGTTTCTTCATCCCATTTCATCGATTGACTGGCGCGTCGGTACCGGACTGGAACACAGCGCTGAGCAAAGAGCTGTCGGACTTCCTCAGCTTTTTTCGCCCAGATACTTTGGTGTTTGATGGGAATGTTCCTTACAGCGGGCTGGTGTCCGCGCTGAACCAGTGGCCGGGGGTCAAACGCGTGTGGGTCAGGCGGGGACTGTGGCCAACGACCCAGAACGACACGATTTCACGTGAAGTACACTTTGACCTAGTGATAGAACCCGAGGATTTCTCTGCACGCTTTGATCGTGGGGCAACCACACTGTCCAAGGTGGGTTGCCGCGTGCCGCCGATCTTGGCAAGCAGTCCCGACGACCGGTTGACACGCGCACAAGCCCGGCAAGAATTAGGCCTTGATCCACAATCAAATGTCGTGGCCATGATGCTTGGCGCAGGAACAAATTTCGACTTTCAACGTATACGTAAGCGCCTACTAAAGGATCTGACCGACCGGGACGACATTGACGTGCTAGAGATCGTACCCCCGTTTGCATCGCAGCCGGACAACGAGCCTAACGCGTTGCACAGACAGATTAGCCTCTATCCAGCATTTCGCTACTCAAACGCTTTCGACGCCATGATTTCGAGTGCCGGATATAACTCATTCCATGAGGCCATATTGGGTGGAATTCCAACTCTGTTTGTTGCCAACGAGGCCCCGGAAATGGATCTGCAAATCACCCGCGCCCGCCACGCAAAACAAATTGGGTGCGCCGAAATGTTACGAGCATCAGATCGGATAGGGGTTCCCCAAGTCATTGACCGCCTTCTTGACCCAGCCTGCCGGGCCGACATGCGCCGCCGAATGGAGCGCTTTCAGTTCGACGACGGTGCATCAGCGGCGGCACGCCTGATCTACGAACACAGCTTTTCAACCCGCGCAGTTCAGGGGTTTTCGAAATGATGCCCCCTGCCCCAACTGCAAAACCACCCATCGCGGAACCGACTTTCATTTGACCTGACGACATAACGGAGGAGCATATGACCAATTTGTTCAAACTATGCCTGACAGTGATCTGGGGGATATTATTGCCCTCCCTCACCATTGCCCAGGATCAGCCACGGTTCGCCCTTATTATTGGCAACGAGCAATACGAGATCGGCGCCCTCCGTAACCCGGTCAACGACGCGCGATCAATGGCAGCGTCGTTGATGCAGTCTGGATTCGAGACCAGAATACTTGAGAATGCCACCGCAGAAGAGTTCGAAGCCGGTATCACAAATTTCCTAGACAGCCTCCCAGAAGGCGCCATCGGTCTGTTCTACTACGCAGGCCACGCGATCCAACGTGATGGCCGCAACTATCTGCTTCCCGTCGACGTCAAAGCCGAGTCCGCCGATGCGATCATCAGCAAGAGCATCGACGCCGCCCAAGTGGTTGAGCGTTTCCACAAAAGCGGCGTGGATTTCAGCATCGTCATCCTAGATGCCTGTCGCAACAATCCATTTCTAGCCGATGACAGCGAACACGGACGCGGTCTGGCCTCAATGGAAAGTGACGCCGGTGAAACACTGATTGGCTTTGCCACCCAAGCAGGCGAGGTCGCCTATGACGGAACCGGCCCCAACAGCCCTTATACCGGCGCGCTCATCAACGAAATTAACAAACCCGGCAAGGATATCCTGGATGTTTTCCGGTCAGTACGTCGGTCAGTACGGGTCTGGACCAACGGACAACAACGGCCCTTTATTTCCGCATCAATCGAACGCAAATTCGCGTTCAAAAAGCCAACGACAACTGCGGCACCCAATATCGACATCGGTGATCTAACCCTACAATCGGTGCGCCCTGTGGTCGAACGTATCTGGTGGAATGTCATCCAAGAAAGCCCCGTTCCCGGCGACTTCCGGAATTTCGTGAACCACTTCCCGGAAAGCGTAAATGTCGTCAAAGCCCGCAATCTGGTGCTCCAGCTAGAGCAATCTGACCAGTCCGTCCGCGGCATCGTCTTCGCAAATTTCTCGGTCCCAGAAGAGCGCCGGTCAGTTCATGGCCTATCAGCAGTGGTGACTGCCTGCGACATCGTTGCGGGTGACCCCGACGATCCGCGCCGTATTACCGACGGTGTGCCTTGGGGTCTGGTCAACGTACGCCAAGGCCTACAGGAATGCTCCGCAGCCTTGGCCATGGATCCGACAAATCCCAGACTGCTGCACCTGATGGGCCGCCTGCTGGATATTCAGGGCAGATATGATGAAGCTGAGCAGTTCTATCGCTTGGCCTCATCGCTGAACTACAATGCCTCGCTGGTGAATCTCGGTTTCATGTATGTATCCGCCAAAGGACGCGACCGGGACTACGAACAGGCGTTGACACTGTACCGACAGGCAGCGGACCTAGGTAATTTGCGGGCCCGCACCAACATCGGCGAAATGTTTGAACGGGGTTGGTTTGTTGAGCGCAATCTGGACGAGGCCATCCTGTGGTACGATCTTGCAGCTCAGAACGGCTGGCCAAATGCCCTAGATACATTGGGTAACATGTACCGCCGCGGCACGGATAAAAACGGCAATGGCCCAGCGCAAGATCTGATTGAGGCTGCCCGTCTCTATACAATCGCCGCAGAACTCGGCAGCACCAACGCCATGAATAACCTTGGGCGACTGTACCTAAGTGACGCTTTGGTACAGGACAATAAGGACCTCGGCCTAGACTGGCTCGCCCGCGCCTCTGAACGCGGCAATCGCTTTGCTCCCTTCCACCTTGGCCGCATCTACCGCAACGGCAAACTGGTAGAGCGTGACCACACCCTCGCAATTGAATTGTTTGAGCGGTCAGCCGACCTGGGCTTTGCCCCGGCGAGAATTGCGATAGGCCGCATGCATGTCGACGGCAACGGAGTGCCCAAAAGCAAGGAAAATGCCGCCTTCTATTTTACTCTGGCTGCCCTGACAGCGGATGGA
>ENA-OSET01002528-OSET01002528.1-sediment-metagenome-genome-assembly--contig:-NODE-2528-length-17624-cov-29.865846_pt1 | contig 17624 bp, 15 predicted proteins | sample MGYA00237882_ERZ534229 | MGnify/ENA primary metagenome ERZ534229 (study PRJEB26408, sample SAMN06266212) | sediment metagenome | isolation source: Hudson Canyon methane seep mesocosm | place... | reverse complement strand
TGACCTGTTGCTTCAACCACAAAGTGGCTGTCCCAGATCTTTTCATACATCGTTTTTTTCATAGTATATTCCAAAACTTTCTGCCCAAATTAAAGGGTAATGGACAGATGTCTATAGTGTGGTGATTAAGTATTGATTAACCGAGCATTATCGCTTAAATAGGGGGTATGTTGCAATAATAAAGCATTGTTGTAAAACAAGTGAATTATGTTGCTATTACGCTACATTATAAACATATCGTGAACAATGAATTAATGATGCGCTGTATTGTTTTCTTTTTGTGGTGCTGTATGATGTGTTTCAACTTCAAAGCAATTGCTGCTTTGTTAACCCGCTAATAAATATTTAGGAAAAAAAAGTAAACATGAAAAAAGATATCGCGATTGGAACATTATTCATTTCAGGATTATGGGGTTTCATTTCAGGCGCATTTATAGTTTCAACCGTCATGTTTGCGGCAGCCGCAATATTTAGTAATATCTTTTTAAGAGAAAGACTGGGTTAAACCTAATTCATATACCTCCTCGTTGTGATAGCAGATTTAAGACTGCGAAACTCTGACCTCCTATAGATTTATTCAGGAGGTTTTTTTTGCCTTTTAATTAAACGTTGTTCAGTTAATATTCATGCTGCTTAGGTTATTCTAACCACAACATCAAACAACGCTGATAAAGCAGGAGAAAGTCATGAAAATGTTAACAATAGTAATAGCATTAATGTTCACACCTTTTGTCGCCAATGCAGAATGGAATAGTCATTTTAAACACAGAGATTATGAACGTAGACAAAATAATTCATCTTTTTGGCAAGATGTAGATCGTCGTCAAAATAGGCAAGAGTCTCGTATAGAACGAGGTATAGAAAAAGGGCAGTTAACACGTAGAGAGACCAGGAAGTTACATAGGGAACAAAAACATGTCGCCAAGCAGATTAGATATTTAAGACGTCATAATCATTTAAGCCGCAGAGATAGAAAAGAAGTGATGGAGCATTTGGATTTTGTGAGTAATAAGATTCGCTCTATGAAGCATAATGATCATTATGTACGCAGAGAAAAATATAATAAGCATGGGCGTCAAAATCATGTAAAAAACAATGATAGACATAACCGTTATTTGTCTTGGGCAAACACCGCTTCTTCAGCGGGTATTTATTTTCGCTTCTAGTAGGAGGGGCCTTTGGCCGCGAATGCTCTTGATCTTGTTCCTGTCGCGGCCAAAGGATCCTCCTACCCATACAAACAATATATTGCTCAATAATTTATTAATGGAGTCGTATTGATAGTGTTGCAAGACAATCTTTTTAGGGTAGAAAATATTCAGAGCTAAAGAGTCAGCAGAAATAAAACACAACTGAGGCCAAGACAATAGAGCGTGGATAATTTGACTTTACGAAGTAATGGTGCACTTTGCCAGCAGCTAAAATTCTTATTTAGTTGAAATAGGCATTTTTTTTCTAAAAGAGATAAAAGCCTGGGTGTTGCCCTAAAAAAGCGATAAAGCAAATATAGAGTAATAACAATAGTACCATTCACAATAATCATTTCACTATGGTGATGATCAGTGTGCAGGGTGTGTTCAAGAATCAATTCAATTGAATACTCTATGGCCTCAATGATGAGGTGAAGACCCTCAAGCATTAAATCAATAATACCAAGACTCCAGTCCAATAAGCTGTCAAACATCAGGATAACAACAAATATTAAAGCAAATTTTTTGCCGATTCTGATCAGCATTTGACGGTCAGATTCCAGGTTTAGGTCGTATTGGTCAGTAGATGAAGTCTTTTTTAAAGGAATAAGGTTCATAGTCTCGGTACCAATAGCCAATGTTTTTAATATCTTGCTAAAAATAAATGTTTATATTCTGGAAGCAACAAATATAAATTTATCAAAAGTAGATTTACTGATTAACTAGTATAGTCGGGGGAGTGGATATAAATAAATAGGTGAATTGGAGATGGACTGTTTCTTATTGTTAAATTGATGGGTTTTTATAATGATTGAATAACAAAATTTGCAGTGTTTATCTAACAGTCTCAATCATTTTGAAAAGGTTAGTAATTTATTCTGTTGTTCCTGCATTTTTTAGCAGGAATCTATATTTGCTAGAAATAGGTTTTCGATATGAACTCTCGGGAATGACATGGCTGTAGAGGCTGTGAAAGTATTAAACTCTTATCCCCCTCTTTAGCAAAGAGGGGTTAGGGGATATTTGAATTGCATTAAACTCTAAAAAAAGACAGTAACTTAGACATGTTTTTGGCTTCTTCACTCATGGATATACTGGCTGCGGAAGCTTGTTCGGCAAGTGCGGCATTTTGTTGAGTAATTTCATCCATTTGTGAAACAGCCTGGTTAACTTGCTCGATGCCTTGTGATTGTTCAATACTTGCATTGGTAATTTCGGCAACAATATCGTTAACATCTTTAACGCTATTAACAATCTGGGCTAATGAATTCCCTGTTTTATTAACAAATTCAGAACCTGAAGTTACATTTTTTACACTAGCTTGTATTAATGATTTACTTTCTTTTGCAGCCTTGGCGCTACGTTGTGCAAGATTTCTAACTTCAGTCGCTACCACAGAGAACCCGCGGCCATGATCTCCCGCTCTGGCAGCTTCAACAGATGCATTTAAAGCAAGCAGGTTGGTTTGAAAAGCAATTTCATCTATCACACCAATCATCTCAGAAATTTTGTTACTGCTTTGGTTGATTTCTTCCATGGCATGAATGGCTGATTTAACAATATCCCCACCTTGTTCAGCTAAAACTTTAGCTTTACTTGCGACCTGATTTGCTTGCTTGGCATTTTCAGTGTTATTTATTACGGTGCTAGTTAACTCCTCCATACTAGAAGCCGTTTCCTCCAGGTTGGCAGCCTGTTGCTCTGCTCGTTGAGACAGGTTGTTATTACCACTAGCAATTTCTTCTGATGAGGTATTAATGCCCCCGGCTGACTCATTAATTTGAGTGACAGTTTTTGCTAGATTATCAATTGATGAATTAATATGATTTTTACATTCAAGATAGACACCCTGATAATCAGTAGCGGTTATTTTGTTACTTAATTCACCTGTTGCAAGGCTTTGCATCGTATTGTTAATGTTTGAAAACACATTTTCTATCACATCAGATAATTCGTTGATATCAGTGCTCAATGTTTTAATAAAGCCTTTTTTATCAGACAATTGAAGGCGACTGCTTAATTCCCCCGCTTTAACATTGTTGACGATATTTTCAATTTCTTTTTCAACGATAACTTCAGATGTCCTATCAACCCACTCAACTATTGTTCCTTGTCTTTCATGATTTTCATTGATTACAGGGTTGGCAACAATATCCAAGTGACGTGTCCCAATCACCAGGCTTGATCTGAAGGTTGTTTCCAGGTTACTTAATATGCCACGCTGATGAGCAGGATTGCTATGGAACTTATCAATGCAAGTCCCAATTAATTGAGAGCTATCAAAGCTTGGTATTTGCTGACGAATATCGGCTTCTGCATTTTTAAACATGTCTTTAACAGAATTGTTCATATATATAATGTTTAAGTCATTATCGGCAAGCATGACATTGGAATTAACATTGTCTAATCCTTGTTTTATACGTCCGGTTTCGGCTGCAAGCAGACGATCTTTTTCAATACTTTCCCGTAAATTTGTCTGCATTACCTGGGCACTGGCAAAAACACCTGTCGCGTTATTTCCTGTATCTCCCAATTGCATATTTAAATTACCCTGTGCAATAGCTTCTACTACTTCAAGTAAATATTTAGGGTCACAACCCAATTGCTTTAATATTATTCGAATAAAAAAGATGGCTAGAGTAATTGTTATTAATACAATAATTACAGAAAAAATAACTAATGTTTGTAGTGTGTTCTGAGCCGCATTTTCCATTAAACCTGCTTTAGTGATGATATCTTTGGATAATTGGTCTTCAACTTCTTTTAGTAGATTTATTTTTTCAGTCTGCTTTTTAAACCAATAGTTTGAATCAATATTAAATTGACCTGTATCAGCATTATTTATTGCGATAGTTCGCATTTTTTCGGTTTCAGTAATTGCTTCGCCTTGCAGGGTTTTCTGATAAAAATCAATTTGAGATTGTGGTGCTAATGATTTGAAAACATCAATGTAAATAATTTGAGTGGTGACCAAAGACATGAATTTATTAAACATACCTGTAGAAAAACTATCGGCAGAAAAGGTGTTCGCCAGTACGGCACGTTCAATCCCTGCTCTTTCTTTGCTCTGTAAGAAACTGCTGTAACTGCTGGCAAGCAATGATATTTCACTACTTGAACTCAGTTTGGACATTTCTCCGGCCAAACTTAAAAATTGAGTATTTAAGTTTGTATAGTATTTCAATGCCTGTTTTAGTCCAAGGTTCAGCTTGCTAATTTTTGTACGTTTTTCTGAAATTGCATTAAGGTCAGACAAGGCTTTATTTAATGTGCTCTCAAAATGTTTGCCAAAGTGTTTGCGGTCAAAATGATCAAGGTAGATCTTAAGGTCTGTTATTTTTAGATCAGTTTGGCTGTGTTGTTCTGCGAGATTTTTTTTAAATTTTCTCCCTTTACTACCAATATAACCTGCTGAACTGCCTCTTTCTTTCTGTAACTCATGAACCATAGAGCTTGCTTTAACTGAAAAATTAGCAAGGCTGGCAATTGAGCTGCTTTCTGCCTTGCTGGTCATTGCATTTCTCACTTCTTGTTGAGAAAAATAAATCATGCCAAGTATTGGAATAATTAACATGATGATTAATTTTGACTTTAAACTTATTGATGCAATTTTTTCCATTATTAAGCCCTGAGCAATTGGTAACAGATGTTTTAAGTGTAGTTTATTTTCATTGGAAAAAGTGGTTAATCAAGGGGGAGGGAGTTAAAAAAAATCAGTTGGCTAAAGATAGGGTTCAGAGTGAGTTTTTTGCTTGAAAAAAGTTGTAGATTTTACTTGATGCTTTTACTGCTTTCTATGCTTGAGAAATAATTGCGTAGCGGGGCGATTGTTTTTAGAGGCTGTTAGGTAACCAAGGTGTAGAGGAGGGTGGTAAAAGTAGTTGATTGGGATGAGAGTTGCCCAAAAAATGTTATTTAGTTAAATGGCTATGAATAAACCGCAGCTTGTTTCTATACTGTTCTTCAAACTTCGGTGTGAATACATTTATCTAGCCTTATTCGCCGTCAAATTAAGTCAAGAGATTTAATGGCATGGGTTCTTCCTCCCTCTCTGTATTGAAGTAAGAGGAGGAGGCTAAATAGAAAGCGTAAATTATGCCTATTTTTTAATTTTAAACTGTGCCGCTTTAAGCTCATGACGATCGAGCAATCGATAAAATTCAGTTCTGTTTCTTTTGGCTAACTTGGAGGCTTCGGTTACATTACCATTGGTTAGTTGCAATAATTTAACCAGATAATCGCGTTCAAAATTCTTTTTTGCATCATTAAAACTGATCAATGATGTTTGTTTTTCTTGTAATGCCTTTTCAACTAGGCTAACAGGAATTAGAGGCGTTGTAGAAAAGGTGCATACGTGCTCAATAATATTTCTTAGTTGTCTGACATTACCTGGCCATTTGTAGGATATTAAAGATTCCATAGCTTCAGGGGATAGGCCTTTGGCTACAGATTGATGGGTGCTATGGTTGATGGCAATAAAGTGGTTGGCTAATAGCGGAATATCTTCTACTCTCTCTGTCAAACGGGGTAAAGATAAGGTGATAACATTTAAGCGATAATAAAGATCCATTCGGAATGTTTCTTCATCTGCCATTTTTTTTAAATCTCTATGGCTGGCAGAAATAACGCGGACATCAACTTTTATTGTTTTGTTAGAGCCAACAGGGCGAATTTCACCTTCTTGTAAAGCACGTAATAATTTCACCTGGAAGTTGGAGGACATATCCCCAATTTCATCAAGGAATAAACTACCGCCATCAGCCGCTTCAAATAAGCCTTTACGGTTTGCCGAAGCGCCAGAGAATGAACCTTTACAGTGGCCAAATAGTTCTGATTCTAGTAGATCTTCAGGGATGGCGCTACAGTTAACGGTGATAAATTCTTTATCTTTACGTGGACTTGTCTTATGTATGGCCTGGGCAATCAGTTCCTTTCCAGTACCACTCTCACCATGAATATAAACGCTAATTTTACTACTAGCTACACGCTCAACTTCCCGCAGTAGGTTTTCCATTATAATACTGCGAGTAATGATGTTTGCCCTCCAGTTATTTTCATTTTTAGTCAATGGGCCAGAAGACAAAGGGTTTAATAATAAGGCTTTGTTGGTTAGTTCTGCTAGCTCTTTACCATCGACAGGTTTTGTCAAAAAGCCAAACACGCCTTCAGTGGTGGCAGCAACCGCTTCTTTTATAGTGCCATGAGCCGTAAGAATGATAACGGGAACAGTGGGGTAGAATTCTTTGATGTGTCTAAATAATGCCAGGCCATCCATTTCTTCCATTCTTAAATCAGTTATCACCAAATGAGGAAGAAAACTGGGGATTAAGGCAACTGCTTTTTCAGCACTTTCTGCTGTTTTAACTTCTAGCCCCAATGACCGTAGACGCAAGGCAAGTAGTTTTAGTAAGCTGGGATCATCGTCGACCAGTAGAATTTTTTGTGCTTGCAAGTTTTTATTGATTTGATCGGTCATTACTGTGTTTTTTGATTAATAGTGGTTTCAATAACTTTAAGCGCTTGAATTTTAGAAATAACATTTTGTAGTTGAATTTCAGCTTCATTTAATTGTGTTTTTAAATGACTGTTTTTTCTAAGGTATTTATTGTTGCGCGATTGAAGACTCTGGTGTTTATGTAATAATTTCAGCTGTTGTATATTCATCCATTGCAAAGATGGGTTGACAGTAATATCAGTCTGAATGCTTTTTAATAAAGCGATTGTTTTGTTTAAGTTAACACATTTAAAGTTATTATTTAATGAATAAATAAGTAACCAGGCTGTTTGCCAGTCTTCGTGTTGATGGTAGTCAAGTGTTAAACGCTTGCAGACCGCTTGTTGTTCTTTTGTTGAAAGATTACTGTAGCGGTTTCCCTGTCTTAACAAGCTTAGTATTTTATCTTGATTCTGTTCCTGTGTTGATACATTACTTAATGCTCGTTTAGTAGGCATGAATTGACAGCCTTGTACGGTTAAAAGAGTCAATACTGTAAAAATAGGTAAAAGATAAGGCATTAAATATACTGCTATGTTTGTGGTAAATGAATGGAAAACCTGGCCCCGCAATAAGCTTTACTTGAAGGGAGTAACTTAATTGTTCCTTGATGACCATCAAGGTAATGTTTTACTAACGCTAAGCCAAGGCCTGAGGCTTTAATTTTCCACGAGGGCGTGGAAGCTCCATAATAAAAATCTTTAAAGATTAATGGCTGTATTTCTTTGTCAACTCCAGGGCCCTGATCTTCAATGAGCAATGTGATAATTTTATCATTAGAAGACAAGCTTAAAGCGATGCTTGCATTTTCGGGTGAAAACTTAAGTGCATTGGAGAAGACGTTGTTAATAATAATTCTAAGTTTGTCATAATCAGCACTGATGCTGGTTGAATGTAAGTGGCTTTCTACTTTAATATTTTTGCTTCTAAGTAATAAGGCGTATTCAGTAGTGGCACGATAAATCAGGGTTTCCAATTTAAATGTGGTGCGATTAAAAATAATTTTACTTGAGATAGAGCGTTGGTATTCCAGCAAGTTTTCAACCAGTTCATTAATGGTAATATTACCTATTTGCATTAGCTGGATAATGTCGCGTTGCTCTTCATTAAGTTCACCAACAACATTATCAGATAATAAATCAGTCCCTTCTTTGAGTGTTGCTAGCGGCGTTTTAAGTTCGTGGGAAACATTTCGAATGAATTGTTGTTTTTCATTTTCCAGCTTATCAAGTTTTACTCTGAGCCATTCAAGGTGTCCACCAAGTTTTTGTAGATCTTTAGGTCCTCTGATTGCAATGGCCTGATCAAACCCTTCCTCGCCTAGGGTGCGGATAGCAAGAGCAATATCTTTAATGGGGCGTGTTAATAAGCGAATGAATAAAAAGGCTAGTAATAAGGCCAATAATACGCTGATTAGGGCTAAATAAATAAGCTTTTGAGTGACTTGTTTGGCTGTAATGGATAGTAGGGAGGCTTTGGTTCTAACTCTTTCTTCGCCTTCGGCTAATAAAATTCGGGCCTGCTGGGTAAGTTGGTCAAAGGCATTTAAGTCTTCCTGGCTCAGTTTGATTTCATCGCCTTCTAATTTAGCTAAAATATATAAATAAAGCGTGTTTTCATTTTTCTTTAATATTTCCAGCTGGCTAATTAATTGCTCATCCATATCTTTTAGACTAAGTGATTCCATCTGATGCAGAAATTTAGCTCTATTGTCCAGGTATAGCTTATAGAAAACAGATTTTCCAAAAAGCTGGATTTGTCTGATATTGCGTTCCATAGATGCCAGGCGTTCTAAAATAATACGAGTACTTTCCGTTTCATGCACGGCTTTAAATAAAGTGGATTGACTTTTGTCTGTGTAATTTCCCACCTCGGATACCGTATAAAAAATAGCAAAGATTAGCGGTAGGATAACAATCAGAAAACTGGCTAAAGCCCACTGATTAAGAGAGCCAATGCTGATTGCTCTGATCTTGGGCGTTTTTCTGCTAGTCACTTATATATTTTGGCAATGAGAGTTAAAGGGGTGGGACAAATAAAATCCGAAAAAGTTAGATTTTTTTATAATGATTGGGATTATAAAGCTATTAAATAGAACTACAAAGAGTGATATAGGAAGATATAAATCTTTTCCGTCTTAAAGATAGGGTTTTATTTTTTACTCAGTGTGGATAAGATGGGGTATAGATGAAACATCTCTGAGAGGATTTGCATATGATTATTGGTTCAATAGCGGCTATTTTTGTTCTGGTGTGGTTTTATAATACAGCAGAGAAATATGGTAGAAACCCCTTGCATTGGGCTATTGCAGGTGTGCTGGTTTATTTTATTGTAGCCTTATTATGGACATTCGCGATAAACCCGGGGATTAAAGATGCGGCTATGCATAGTCGGGATACCTTGTTAATGTGGGTGGCCCGTTATGCTTATATTGTAGTTGCTTTAGCCTGTGCAGTGGTTTTTAACTATAAGGTTGGAAAACAAAATCTAGGGGACTAGATGTCATGTCATTAAGGAATGTAGATGAAATAACTTGAACAATTAGTAGGGCTGCGTCCAATGGCATTAAGTTAAGACATTTAACAAGATTTAATACTTACACAAAATTACAGAGACACAAATAAAAGAAACTACTCTTCTTGGTGGTTTTGTTCCTTGGTGTGAAAGCTTTTTTGATCGGGTTCTTAACTTAATGCCACTAAATTAATGGTTCTATATAGAATGTGCAGAGGAACGAAGCGCATCTAGTGTGGATGATGCGCAAGCACTGACTAGTGCATTCACCTAGCCTTGCTGTCAGTAGTTCTGAAAAAAAACAGAATGAAAACAACTTTAGACTATGACCTGGCTATTTTTTGTCTACGGTCATATTAACTTATTTATTTGAATGCTCGTGATTTTGACAGGATTGCTTTAGTTACAATGAAAGTTTGGTTTGTTTATATTATTCATTGTACAGATGACTCGCTTTATACAGGCATCACAACCGATGTAAAAAGGCGTTATGCTCAGCATGCAGTGCAGCAAGGTGCTAAATATTTTAGGGGTAGAAAACCTAAGCAGCTGGTTTATCAAGAAAGTGGACATGATAGAAGCACTGCAAGTAAGCGTGAAATAGAGATAAAAAAACTATCACGGGCAAGTAAATTTCAGCTTATAGCGTCAGCTCAAAACCAAATAACAACACCATTGGTTAATGATGTTGTTTAACCGCGGTCTAAAAGGTTGCGCCCAAGTTATTGATAAATGCACATCAAAACAAAAGAATTCTCACACTAAGGCGCAAAGTCACCAAAGAAGAGCTGTTTCTTTTTCTTTGTATCTCTGTGGCTTTGAGTGAGTATGAAGCCTTGTTAAGATTCATTGGCTTAATGACATTGAGGCTGAGCTCAAAGGTGCCTGTTTTGTTTTCAAAAATGGTAACTACTCAGCGAAATTTAAAAATGTAGTAATATCCCCATAATATTGTATGAACAGGGCTTGCTTTTAAGCCCTCCCTTGCTGGGGAGGGTTTGGGTGAGGAGGAATTAAACAATTCTCTTTTGCAAAATGCTTTTTTTCTATTTCTAAAGGCAAAAGGAATAAAGAATTTATTTTAAACTCTCCTCACCCAACCCTCTCCATCAGGAGAGGGCTTCAGAGCTACATACCTCATTTTACGCTGAATAGTTACCAAAAATGTAGTAAAAATAGAGGCTGGCTATATATCAGTGGCTTAGCAAAAATCATATGTAATTAACTTATTATTTAGCTCCATAAGGCTCATTAAAAAATGGCAGAAGAAAAGAAAGTTTTATTTGCAGGTGATCCTCATGGAAATTTTGAGCCAATAATCTCGGCGGTTAATAAATACCGACCTGAGGCCGTTGTCTTGTTAGGTGATTATGATTTAAAAAAGCCTTTACAAGACTACCTGCAATCAATTCTGGGGAAAACCAAAGTTTGGTGGATACCAGGGAATCATGATTTTGATCCTCCCATGCATTACCATCATCTTTTTTCCTCTCAGTTATCAGGGCAGAGCTTGCACTTAAAGGTTGTCAATATTGCAGGCTTAAGAATTGCCGGCTTAGGAGGGATTTTTCTTGGTAGGGTCTGGTATCCACCCCGTGCCGCAAAATGGCGGAGTAAACAGCATTTTTTAAAATCTTCAACGACAGATGCAGGGTCAGATAAATTATCACTAAAGTATCAGTCGGCTATCTGGCCAGATGAATGGGCGGAATTAAAAAAATTAAAAGCCGATATTTTGGTGACTCATGAAGCACCAAGAAGTCATAAGCATGGATTTATGGCCATTGATCAGTTGGCTGAGGCCTTGGGGGTGCGTCAAGTATTTCATGGGCATCTGCATGAGCATTATACGGCTAAAATTCGTGGTGGGATTAAGGTGGTAGGGGTTAGGGATGCTAATGTTGTGGATTTGTTGGGGGGGGAGGTTTAAGAGCAGGCGCAAGGTTAAAGGTTCAAGGCTAAAGGAAGAGCGGGATTGTCATTTTTTATAGTGTGGTCGTGTTGAGGTAATGTCTTTTTATGCATGTGTAGAGGCGTTGCATGCAACGCCTGTGAGATATTCAATAGTAAAGTCGTACTTCCCCTTTTTTATGCCAAAATAATGAGCTGAAAATGCTTGTTTTATTTATCTACCATTTTTATTAATCAAAAGCTGTTTCATCAGGCATCTCTATGTGATAATAGCGAGTTATTTTTCAGGCTCTGTTAATACGCTAAATGTTAGCTGAGTTGTTAAACAACTAGAATGAAACCACGGGCATAAAATGGACGAAAATAAAAAGAAGGCGCTGGGTGCAGCGTTAATGCAAATTGAGAAGCAATTTGGTAAAGGTTCGGTCATGCGTATGGGGGATGTCTCTGCGACTAAAGGGATTGATGTGGTTTCAACAGGGTCTTTATCTCTGGATATTGCCTTGGGTGCAGGTGGATTGCCTAAAGGGCGTGTTGTTGAAATTTATGGTCCGGAGTCATCGGGTAAAACAACTATGACGCTGGAAACCATTGCTCAACTACAAAAACAAGGGGGGACCGCGGCATTTATTGATGCTGAGCATGCTCTGGATCCGGTTTATGCTGAAAAAATTGGCATTAATATAGATGATCTACTGATTTCTCAGCCTGATACGGGTGAACAGGCGCTGGAAATTTGCGATATGCTGGTTCGTTCTGGCGCTGTTGATATGGTAGTGGTTGATTCGGTTGCAGCATTAACACCTAAAGCAGAGATTGAAGGCGATATGGGTGATTCTCATATGGGCTTGCAGGCGCGATTGATGTCTCAGGCTTTGAGGAAATTAACGGCTAATATCAAACGCTCTAATACTTTGGTTATCTTTATTAATCAGTTGCGGATGAAAATTGGGGTGATGTTTGGCAACCCTGAAACGACCACGGGGGGTAATGCATTAAAGTTTTATGCTTCAGTTCGTCTGGATATTCGTCGTATCGGTGCCATTAAAAAAGGTGACGAAATTATTGGTAACGAGACCCGCGTTAAAGTGGTTAAAAATAAAGTCGCGCCACCTTTTAAACAGGCTGAATTTGAAATTCTTTACGGGGAAGGCGTATCTTTCCTCGGTGAGCTGGTTGATTTAGGTGTGAAATACGGCTTTATTAATAAAGCAGGTTCCTGGTATAGCTATGGTGATGAAAAAATTGGCCAGGGCAAAGAGAATGTTAAGGGTTTCTTAAAGGATAACCCTGAAAAAGCGCAGGAAATTGAAGCCAAAATTCGTGCTGAAGCACTTGGTGCTGTGGTTGCTGATGACAGTGATGCGGCCAAAGAAGAGAAAAGTACTAAGTAATTAATGTGTGTAGACGCTGAGCTTGCTAAAGAAATTAGAGGGTTTTGTATTGGGTTGTTAACCCGAAGGGAGCACAGTCAGAAAGAGTTGCTGGATAAACTGGCCTTAAAAGGCTATGAGCGATCAGCAACACAAAGCGTCGTTGATAAACTGGCTGAAGAAGGCTGGCAAAGTAATGAACGCTTTGCTGAATCTTATGCCAGATACCGTATAAAAAAAGGCTTTGGCCCCGTTAAAATCGCTTTTGAATTAAGGCAGCGAGGAGTAATGGATGTCGACCTGGATGCAGTGGTATTGGATTTAGCAGATGGTTGGCTGGATCTGTTGCAACAGCTGTATCTTAAAAAATATGCTGTTGACGAAACGCTTTCTCAAAAAGAGTGGTTAAAGCGCAGTCGATTTTTACAACAGCGTGGTTTTAGCCATGAAATGATAAAAACGGTTTTAAAGTAAAAAAAGTTAAGTGGTAGGGTGGGTAAGCGATAGCGTAATCCACCTTTTGAAACATTGTAGGGTTACGCTATCGCCAGCCCAAGCAACGTTTCCTTGGCTTGAATGACAGGAAAAAATTGGCGGATATAAATAAAACAATCCCACTTTCTAAAATATAAAGACATATAACCTGGATGTAACTTATTGCATCAAGGCTACGAAAAAATATCACTAAAGATAGATAACATGAAAAAAATGACCAGTGCAGAGTTACGTGCTGCCTTCCTAGAATTTTTTAAACAACACGGACATTCCGTTCAGCCTTCTAGCTCGCTAGTACCAGGCAATGATCCGACCTTACTGTTTACAAATGCAGGGATGGTGCCGTTTAAAGATGTGTTCTTAGGGCGAGATAAGCGTGATTATACGCGAGCAACAACGACGCAACGCTGTGTACGTGCTGGTGGTAAACATAATGATTTAGAAAATGTAGGGTATACGGCTAGGCACCATACATTTTTTGAAATGTTGGGTAACTTCAGTTTTGGTGATTATTTTAAAAAAGAGGCCATTCATTTTGCCTGGGATTTTTTAACTAAAGAGTTAGAAATTCCTGCTGAAAAATTATGGGTCACTGTTTTTGATGAAGACCCGGAAGCAGAAGCAATCTGGCTGGAAGAGGTCAAAGTTGATCCGGCGCGTTTATCTAGAATAGGTGCCAAAGATAACTTCTGGTCTATGGGTGATGTGGGGCCTTGCGGACCTTGTACCGAAATCTTTTATGATCATGGTGAAGATGTAGCGGGTGGCCCACCAGGAACACCTGAAGAAGATGGTGATCGATATATTGAAATTTGGAATTTAGTTTTCATGCAATATGATCGTGATAAAGAAGGGGAGTTACACCCTTTACCTGCACCTTCTGTAGATACCGGGATGGGTTTAGAGCGAATTGCGGCTGTATTGCAAGGGGTTCATAACAACTATGAAATTGATTTGTTTCAAAAGCTGTTAAAAGTTGCTGCTGAATTAACTTCAACAGTTGATTTAACAAATAGTTCCTTAAGAGTTATTGCCGATCATATTCGCTCATGTGCGTTTATGGTGGTGGACGGTGTATTACCCTCTAATGAAGGGCGAGGCTATGTGCTGAGACGGATTATTCGTCGAGCCATTCGCCATGGTTATCGCTTAGGGACTAATGATGTTTTCTTTTATAAATTAGTTGCGCCATTAGTTGCTGAAATGGGTGATGCTTTCCCAGAGATTAAGGCTGCTCAGGAACAAGTTGAGCGGGTGTTAAAGAAAGAAGAGCAGCGCTTTGCTGAAACATTAGAGCAGGGTATGAAAATATTGGAAGCCAGTATTGCCAAAATTGAAGGCAATGTGATTCCTGGTGAGACTGTATTCCTTTTATATGATACATATGGTTTTCCTGTTGATTTAACCGCTGATTTTGCCAGAGAGCAAAATTTAACTGTTGATCATGCCGGGTTTGAAATTGAAATGACTGCTCAGCGCGAAAGAGCCAGAGCAGGTGGCAAGTTTGATGCTGATTATGATCAGGATATCAGGCATGACAGCCAAACAGATTTTACGGGTTATCATAGTCTAAATGATTCATCACAAATCGTAGGTCTATTCGCTAAAGGACAGCCAGTTGAACTATTGGAAGAAGGTGAAGAGGGTGTTGTTGTTTTGGAGCAAACACCGTTTTATGCCGAGTCGGGTGGTCAGGTGGGTGACAATGGAACTATAAGCGTTGGCAGTTCTGTTTTTAAAGTGATCGATACTCAAAAGCAGGGTGGTAGTTTATTCTTGCATAAAGGGAAGGTCGTTCAAGGCACTGTTAATAATGGCCAGGCTTGTGAATTAACGGTTAATGGCGAAGATAGAACGGCAACGGAGCTTAATCATTCAGCAACGCATTTATTGCATGCAGCATTGCGCCAGACTTTAGGTGAGCACGTTACTCAAAAAGGCTCATTGGTTAATCCTGAAAGATTACGTTTTGACTTTTCTCATTTTGAACCGATGACAGCTGCTGAAATTAGCACTATTGAATCGATTGTTAATGAACAAATTCGAATGAATAATGCAGTTTCTGCTGAGGTAATGTCTAAAGACGATGCGGTTGAAGCGGGCGCGATGGCATTATTTGGAGAGAAATACGGTGATGAAGTTCGGGTGTTGAAAATGGGTGAGTTTTCAATAGAGCTTTGTGGTGGAACGCATGTTGAAAGATCGGGTGATATTGGTTGTTTTAAAATCATCAGTGAAACAGGTGTGGCTTCAGGCGTGCGTCGTATTGAAGCGGTAACGGGTAAGGCGTGTTTTGACTGGATTACTGCGCGAGATAAAGTATTAGCTAATATTGCTGGCTTGGTCAAAAGTTCGGCAGACAATGCATCAGATAAAGTACAACAACTGGTTGATAAAAATAAGCAATTAGAGAAAGAACTTGATCGCTTAAAATCAAAATTAGCCAGTTCAGCTGGTGGGGAATTAAGTGCCCAGGCTGTTGATGTTGATGGAATAAAAGTGTTGGCGGTAAAGCTGGATGATGTTGATCCTAAAGCCTTGCGTGATATGGTTGATCAGTTGAAAAATAAGCTGGGTAGTTCTGCCATTGTTTTAGCAACGGTTCAGGGTGAAAAAGTCAGTCTAATTGCTGGTGTTTCAAAAGACCAGACAAAACGTTTAAAAGCGGGTGATCTGGTTAATTCAGTCGCAACAAAAGTCGGTGGTAAAGGTGGTGGTCGCCCCGATATGGCTCAGGCAGGGGGTAATAATCCTGCTGGGTTAGATGAGGCTTTAAAAAATGTACCAGCCTGGGTACAGGAACAGATAAAAGGGTAGTATGTAGGTTGGGTAAGCGACAGCGTAACCCGACAGATCTTGAAATAAGTCAGGTGGTGGCATATTTCGTAGCCTTAGGCATGTGCATAAAATAAAATAGACAACGTTGGGGCGCAGTCCTTTAGGCTGCTTTTAAAATACAGGCTGAAGACCTGCGCTTCGAATAATTGATTACGATGTTTTGTACGCGTTCCTTAGTGATATTTAGGTGTATTAAGTTAAAAAATGGCATTATTTGTATATAAATTTGGTGGCACATCAGTAGGCTCAGTTGAGCGCATAAAAGCTGTCGCAGAAAAAATAAAAAAAGCACGAGATCAGGGTGATGACATTATTGCAGTGGTCTCTGCAATGAGTGGTGAAACCAATCGTTTAACTTCACTCGCAAGTGAGATGCAGCATCAGCCAACTCATAGAGAAATGGATGTGTTGTTGTCAACGGGAGAGCAAGTGACGATGTCTTTGCTTTGCATGGCTTTACACGATCTGGATTGTCCCGCATGCTCTTATACGGGGGCGCAAGTAAAAATTCTGACAGACAGCGTGCATACTAAGGCCAGAATTAGAGAGATTGATGACGAAAATATTAAAAAAGATCTCAAACAAGGGAGTGTAGTTGTTGTTGCTGGTTTTCAAGGTGTTGATGAGAACGGTCGTATCACAACGCTGGGGCGTGGTGGTTCTGATACCACGGCAGTTGCTTTGGCTGCAGTATTAAAGGCCGAGGAATGTCATATTTATACCGATGTTGATGGTGTTTATACAACTGATCCACGCGTTGAGCCAAAAGCCCGAAGATTAGATAAAATAACGTTTGAAGAAATGCTGGAAATGGCCAGTTTAGGTTCAAAAGTTTTGCAGATTCGATCAGTTGAATTTGCTGGAAAATATAATGTTGCACTAAGAGTATTATCATCGTTTAAAGAAGGTAATGGCACACTAATTACCTATGAGGAATCAGAAATGGAAAGAGCTTTAATTTCAGGCATAGCATTTAACCGTGATGAAGCTAAATTAACAATTACAGGTGTGCCAGATTTGCCGGGTGTTGCATCAAAAATACTATGTCCTGTTGCGGATAATAATATCGAAGTTGATATGATTATTCAAAATATAGCGGATGATGAAACAACCGATTTTACTTTTACAGTGCATCGCAATGACTATCAAAAAACTAAGGCGGTTTTAGAAGGTGTTTGTAAGGACTTAGGTGCCAGACATGTGACGGGTGATGACAGTATTGTTAAGATTTCTATTGTCGGTGTTGGCATGCGTTCTCATGCTGGAATTGCAAGTACTATGTTTAAAGTCTTGGCAGATGAAGGAATTAATATTAGAATGATCTCAACTTCAGAAATTAAAATCTCTGTGGTTGTGGATGAGAAGTATTTAGAGCTTGCTGTACGTGCTTTACATAAGGCTTTTGATTTAGATAAAGAAGAAGATTAATTTTTATCTTTATTTATTCAGAAAATTAGTTATAATAGACGGCTTGGTTGGTTGATGTTCAAACAATCAAATTAAATGGAAACGTAGGGAGATATTATGCTTATCTTAACTCGAAGAGTAGGAGAAACCTTAATGATAGGTGATGATGTTACTGTCACTGTTTTAGGGGTTAAAGGTAATCAGGTTAGAATCGGTATCAATGCACCTAAAGAAACATCCGTGCATAGAGAAGAGATCTACGAACGCATTAAGAAAGAGCAATCAGAATCAGCGGGATTAACGGGTTCTGACGAGTAAAAAAGTTTTAGGAGAGTTGGCCGAGCGGCTGAAGGCGCTCCCCTGCTAAGGGAGTATGGGCTTTAACTCCCATCGAGGGTTCGA
>ENA-OSET01002527-OSET01002527.1-sediment-metagenome-genome-assembly--contig:-NODE-2527-length-17629-cov-3.177074_pt1 | contig 17629 bp, 18 predicted proteins | sample MGYA00237882_ERZ534229 | MGnify/ENA primary metagenome ERZ534229 (study PRJEB26408, sample SAMN06266212) | sediment metagenome | isolation source: Hudson Canyon methane seep mesocosm | place... | reverse complement strand
ATCAAGTTTCAGAAAACCAACTTCGCTGGTGGTTACGCTCCCGAACTACTAACGGACTAGGAAAACATGTTCGATCCATAGGTAAGAAAATCTATATTAATAAGTCTGGGTTTTGTGAATGGTTCGAGCAGGAGGTCGTATGATTATTCATAAAGGTGCTGCTGCTCTGGACGGCCATCCTAAGCAGCAGCGTGAAACCGAGCCCTCATCAAAAAGACTTGATCCCAAAGCCATTATAAAGCTCGTTCCCGAAATTGAGCAACTTCCCTTACATCCAAGTTTAATAGTTGATCCTGTACTACTTGATCAGTCTATTCAAATCTATGGCGGAATTGTAAATGGAAAAATTGTACTTTCATCTCAGCCAGATTTATACATTGACCCTCTAATTTATGAGTTATGCGAAACCTTAAAGTCCAGTAAGCATTACGATGTAGTCATTAGACGTGCAATCAGTGCAATGATGCGTGGAGATTATCAGTCGGAACTGGTTTTTTCAGCAAAACGAGAGCTACATAAACTTGATATTAAGGCAAGCGAGTCTATATTCCGACAAGATAATTGTCGATCTGAACGTGGCCAGTTACCTGGTCCCAATAAATACCGGATAGCTAGAGCATTTGCTGCAGTCCTTTGGGAAAGAATAATCAATCGTTGCGCAATGGAGTACAAGCCTATGCTAACTGACACAATTATCGTGACAACCTGACCCCGCGCATATGGTCGTCAATCTATACACTGTTAGTCAACTTGAACTCAACAGCGTATAAGGCAATGGCCATAAATATCACTCATATCAATCTATCAGGTGTTCAAAAAACACCTGAAGGACTTATTTCAAATATTTCATCTTTTCGTCAAGAGTTAGGTGCAGCCCCTTCCGTCTCACAAATGCATATTACGGCTGACAAGGTAGCTCGGCTGATAGGCGCATCAGGTTTTAAGGAAGTCTATATTGGGCGATTCAGAACTTTGTACTGCGCCATTCTGGAAAAGAAGTTATTACAATTAGGTATCACGACTCTATATGTTAGCATTCAGTGAAAAACCAACGCCTGTAGATATTGAGGCATTAGCATCTCAGCATTCTTTGGCGTTAATGCAACGAATCGCTCCACCACCAGTAGGTAGGCGGCGAGGTAATGAATATCAACTCTTAAACCCTAAACGTGACGACAAGACATTAGGTTCCTTTTCGATTAATTTACAGACTGCACTTTGGGCTGATTTTGCAATTGATTTAACAGGTTACTCATTTATAAGTTTCGTCGAGTATTTGTATGATTTATCGCCTACTGAAGCATTCGATGTATTGGGTGGAACATTTGGTCTATGGGATGCGCCAGACTATGCGCCCCATGAATTACAAGAGATATTTACCGATGATCAGTTGCGTGCGGCTGCAGAAATGCAAACAGCCATTACTGAAAAGTCCACACCTATTAAATGGGACAATCGCCCCATAAGCAAAGAGCACTTGGGTTCGTTGTATCAAGCCTATCCCAGTTATTTCCAACAGCGCAAGCCCGACCATGTTTATCAGTATAAGAACTCATCAGGTGAACTGATGTTGCTGGAATTACGTTGGGATTCTGGTGATGGAAAGATGATACGTCCGGCTATTTTTGGCAAACCCAATCCTGCCATATTCGCTGGAGCAGAAGATTTACCACCACGATGGGTAGGTGCGTGGCCTAAAACTATACCATTGAAGAATTCGGACTTGATATGCGACAAGCCCATATTAATAGTTGAAGGGGCTAAAACGTGTAATGCAGCAGCTGAAATATTCATCGACTACACCGTTACTTGTGTGGTGGGCGGTGGAATGATTACACGGTGTGACTTATCCGTTTTATCTGGAAAAAATGTTTATATATGGCCTGATAACGATGAGGCAGGGTTTAAATTAGCGCACCGTATCAGAGAAAAAGCCATCTTTAGTGGTTGTAAGTCCGTTGCAGTTGTCGGTCTGCCTGCTGATGGTACTTTGCCGACTGGATGGGACCTAGCAGATGAAGTACCTGATGAGTTTGATCCTACCAAATTACTTTCAAGGGTTGTCAGTCAAAAGACGGGTGGACCTGATATGTCGGTGCTCACACCTATAAAGCGTGAAGTTGCAACGATCCCCAGCGACGTACTCCCATCATGGTGTGATTGGCTTGATGTCATGTCCCAGGCTAAAAATACACCCAAAGACTATTTGTTACATACGTTGATTGGTACTGCCAGTGGTTTGCGCGTTGGTAAATCAACTATTACAGCACGTGCTGGTTGGGTGGAACCTGCTGCGCTTTTTATGGTGGCTGTCGGTGGAAGTTCAGCAGGAAAATCACCGGCATTTTCTGCAGTCGAACACGGCATACATGCTTTGGAATCTGAGCATAGAAAAGAACTGAATCAACTTAAAGCCCAAGCTGAATTAACAGGTGACGATGTGGAATTGCCCGTTAAGCAATTTAGAGTGATGGACAGTACCGTTGAGTCGTTAGCTCATATTATGTCATTGCAAGAGCAGGGATTATTGTTATGGCAGACTGAAATGACAGAGTTCATTAATAGTTTACAACGATATAACCGCAATGGATCAGACCGAGGTTTCTGGTTGCGTGCATGGGATTGCTTGCCAGGGTTAGTTAATCGTAAATCATTGGGTGCTGAGCCCATGTTTATAGAATGTTTAGGTTGTTCCATTGTTGGCGGAATTCAACCCGATGTGCTTTCTGAATTCAATAAGGGCGGACTTGCTGCAGAAGATGGACTCATTCCCAGAATGATGTTCGTTTATCCCGATCCATTACCAGTGCAAACCCCCGCATTTAATGAAGTTGATTATTTGATTGCTGAACGCAAAATCAAAGAATTTGTCCATCGAACTTACGAACGATCTAAACAAGCATTAAAGCTTTCAGAACCAGCCCATGATCATTTTGAAAAATGGCGCATTGAGTATCTTCAGGAATTACGAGTAAATCACAAAGAAAATGATGCATCCGCCCATAAAGCACCGGGGCAAGTATTACGTCTGGCACTGACATTTCATTTGCTTGAAGACTGTGAAGGTGACGTGGTTGACCTGGATATTCTGAAGCAAGCGTTAAGTTACAGGCAGTTTATAGAAACCCACCATGAAAGAATCAGAGCAGACATTCTTACGCCACGAAGTGAGATTCTAGCTATGCGGTTGGGGCAGTGGATTGTGGAAAACAACATAACTGTTATTGATACCGTCCAACTTAGAAAGAATGTGAAGCTTGAAGGATTGCGTTGTAACCAGAATATTCATTCTGCATTATGCGAATTACATGATTCTGGATGGTTAGCAGTGGGTTCCGATTTGGATAAAAGTCGATGGGGAGCTGACAAGTTGCCACGAATTGTTGAAATAAACAAGGCTGTGACGAGCCCAAACCCCATGTCACAACCGGCTGGGTAAACTTATACTCAAATTACCGGAGTAAAGAATGCCTAAATTGACAGATGCGCAGAAGGCTAGTCGTAAAGCCACACGCGCCGCCAATCTTGAAAGCAAGCGAGAAGAGGCGGCTCGCACAGATTATATCAATCAGCCCATGACTGAGGATGAGCAAGCAGCTCTTGATCAAGTGGCGCGTGTGTTCTTTCCTGATATGAATGATGTGAAAGAGCTGTTTTCTTCGGCAACTAACGGCAAAGAATTGAATGTAAGTGATGACTCATTACGAGTCCAGTTATGGTCGTTGGCAACGGAAAAGAAATTCACGATGAATCATGTGATGAAGGTTCTCCGTAATGCGCAATTCGCACGTGAAGTTGAGAAATCCAAGCTGAGAGAAATGCTTCTAAGTGAGTTGCAGGACTAAGAGTCCCAGCAGTTCTATTTGAAAACAATAGCCTACAAAAAATTACACAATAATTTACACATGAGAGGGATAAATTTATGGAATTAGACCCAAATATAGTAGAAATTCCTGATCGATTACGTGACCTGAATACAAAGCATGTAAACGGTTTGGCTGAGACCATTACACAATCAAAATGGATAGCACCCATCACTGTGCTGAAAAAGTACAGTGAGGATGGTGATGAAATATACCAACTTGTCGCTGGGTATCATCGGTTAGAAGCCTGTAAAAAATTATCCTTATCTGTGCCGGTATCAATAATAGAAGATGCATCACAAATTGAGTTGTTGGAAATTGTTGAAAATTACAGTCGACTGGAACTATCAGCATCGGAAAAACTGGAGCACCAACAGAAATTAACACGGATTTACAATCAGCGTCCTGGTGCAACCTATGGTGGGTTAGTTGAAGAGACTGCTGAATCAATGGGTATTGGTGCGAGCACTGCACGTAGAAATATATCGCGTGCAGCTAAATTATCCCCCAGTGTTTTAAAAGAGATCAAGGGTACACCACTCGATACTCAGAAATTCATTGATACATTAGCCGGTATGGGTGATGAAGATGCACGACTTAATCGTATTAAAAATGAGAAAACCCGTTTAGCCAAACCCACAACAAAGGCAGTTAAGAAAGTTGATGATTCGCAAGCCGCTGGTTGGATAGCAGGAATACTACGTCAAGGGTTATCAGATGCAGAACTTACTCAAATACGGGGATTATTGCTGGTCACAACTCGAAAAGCTTTGGATAAGGCCATTGAACAGGAGCTGGTATGACCAAAGACACGGAGGCACGCTTACGATGGTTAGAACGAGAAAAGCCGGAACTTGCAGCCCGAACACTGCTGCCAACAGATGATCCTGAATATCTGACCGTCTGGCAAGCGTATCGATCGGATAAAGAATCGTGGCGGTTACAGTATTTGAGGAGTAACGCTACGGAACTATATGCCCGCACTTTGTTATCGAGGGACGATCCATTTTATCTAAGCCCAACGAAAGCTTACCAAGCAGCAAAAAACAAACCCACTGATATTGGCCCTGCTGAATGTTCAGCCGGGTTAGCTAAGGCCAAAGAGGCAATCAATGTGCTTACGGCTGCAGAACTTTTAACCATACGAACTTATTTACGAGACTTATTATGAATATCAATATTAATGTACAAATTGAAGGAATGGATCAACTAATTGCAGCACTGCAAGGAATGACCTTACCAATGCCTAATGTTGCAGAAACTGTTATTGAGGAGTCACCAAATGTTGCAATAAGTATTGATGAATTCAAATCATTGTTGATGGGGTTGATTGATTCTAAAAAAGGCGATGATGCTAAAAAAATGATGCAAACTTATGGTGCGGAACGTATCAGTGATTTATCTGATGCTGATCGCATTGAATGTGCTGTTGCACTCAGACAGTTGGCGGCTGGTGGTGGCGATGAGTAAACAATTCATGAAAAATGAGTTGCTTGCTCAAATAGATAATGCACTGTTAATGAGTTTGTCAGATTCTGCACAACCCGTCCAAGTTATATTTTTAGCCGGTGCTACTACTTACAAAGTAATGAATAAGTATGAGCATTTACTGCAATTTAGAAAGAAGATCGAAAATTGCCCTGGTTTTAAAGAAAGCCGTGATCCCCCAAAGATTAGAAAACCTTCAACTAAACAAGCCGATGCTGCTAAGTTATATAATCGATATTTACGTTTATCTAAGCAAAAAGATTTAACTGATGAAGAACGAGAAGAACACCTCCATTTCGCTCAACAAATTGAGAGAGAATTATGCCAGAAGAACACGCTAAACTAAGCCCGTCGGGCGTAGCGAGATGGAGACAATGTCCTGCATCACCGGACGTGGAAGCCGAATACCCATCGACCACCAGTAAGGCTGCTGAGGAAGGAACGCTTGCTCATCTGCTACTCGAATCAGCATTAATGATGGAAACTCAACCGATTGATGTTATGGCCGGTGCATCGGCTGATGGTGTATTCAAAGATGTGCATGGAGAGATGGTTGAGTTAATCAATAATGTCTACCTCTCGGTGTTAGCTCTTGGTGGAAAACTGTTTATTGAATCTCGTGTAAATCCAGGGAAGTTACTGGGTTTAGGTGATAATTTGATGTGGGGTACAGCTGATATTATCGTCGCATTACCTGATGAGAAAAAATTGATTGTTGCTGATTTAAAGTTTGGTAAAAGTCGAGTGAGCCCAAAGTCAGATCAACTCAAGATATACGCTTTTGGTGCAACTGACTTGGTTGATTATGACGTGGAAACATTTGAACTCATTATCTACCAGCCGAGGTTGCATACAGGTAAATCACATATTATGTCTGCAAGCGATATGAAGATTTTTGCCGATGAACTATTTAATGATGCGCTAGCTACAATGCCAGAAAGTGACCCACAACGGGTTGCAGGATCAGCTTGTTTTTGGTGTCGTGCACGAAAAGATTGTTCTGTTTTAAACCATAAAACGGCAACAGATGCCTTTTCAAAAATAGATTTTTAAAGTATTACACAAGCTAACACAAAGTTACACGCACAGCCTCCTTTATTCTCAAAACATGTGACTTATCAATATCTTGTGTCACAATTAACTCTGTATTATTGATGGCAGTTCAAGGGATTAACCCAAAGAACTAAATGCAATTACGTCGAATTTAGACACAAGCAACACTATCTATTTCGACGTTTTATTAATTTCAATTTTACAGGTAATAAAATGTCCGAAAACATAACAATCAATAATGTCATTTTTGCATATTGTGCATTTGACGAACCCAAAGCAGTAACGCCTGGTGCAGATCCTCGTTATTCCGCATGCATCATAATTCCAAAGTCTAATACAGAATCTATCGAAGCAATTAAAGCTGCTGCCACTGAATGTGCAATAGCTGCAAACGGTGGAAAAAAACCAACAGGCTTTGATCTAGGTATTCGTGATGGTGGTGAAAAAGATGCAGTGACTGGTGAATATAAAAAACGTAATCCTGCATTTCATGATGCGTTCTACCTTAATGCAAAAACCAAGTTTGAACCGCACGTCATTGTAGGAAAAGATAAAGCACTATTCTCTGAAACTAGCGGTATTAACCCCGACGGGATGATCGGTGCGGTTTCTTTGTCACCATTCGCCTACAGTCACACCGGTAACAAAGGTGTAAGTTGGGGCTTGCAAGCGGTTTGGTTGAAAAAGAAAGGCACACCTATTGGTGGAGGTGCCGGTACTTCAGCCTTTGACGAAATGGATGGCGGTGATTGTGACGAGTTCAATACGCAGCCAGAAGCATCGGCTGCAGATGAACTTAATGAAATGTTGTCATAACCAATGGAGTAGGGCGGTGTAACAACCGCCCACACAAATGATGATATTTGATTTTGAGGTATATCCAAACTGGCATCACGTTACCTTTCTTAATGAAGGTGGCGAGATGATCCAATTTAATTCACCCATCGACCGGAAGTCACTGATAGATGTCATTAAGCATCAAACGTTGGTAGGGTTCAATAATCGTAATTATGACAATCTGATTTTATCAGCAGTGCTTACGGGCTTTTCAGTTGATGAAGTGTATCATCTGAGCACTGAGCTCATTACGTCTGACCAACCCTCATGGCAAATAAGAAAGTCATATGGATTAGATGATTTAACAAAGAACACCGCACTTGATTTTGTAGACCTCCAACCGCTAGTGGCCGGATTTATTGGGCTCAAATTATTGGGTGCACGCATGCACCATCCCAAATTACAAGAACTGCCATTTGACCCATCTTTGCCGTTAGATGGTGTTCAGCAAAATATAGTCGCTGAATATTGTAAAAATGATTGCCGAATTACTAAAAAACTCTATGACAAACTGAAAGATCAATTAGCTTTACGGGCAGATATGAGTGCCAAATATAAAGTTGATTTGCGAAGTTCGGGTGATGCAGGGATTGCTGAGAAGGTTTTATTAGCTGAGTACAGCAAAGCAACCGGCACGACTGCATCTAAAGTTAAGAAAAGCATTGTCAAACGCGAAGCATATCAATATAAGGCCCCTGCGTTTATACAGCCCACAACACCACAAGTGCATCAGCTTATGGCTGATATGGAAGCCTCGGACTATAAGGTTTCAGCATCAGGCCATCCAGAACTGCCAGAGGTATTAAAAAATCGCATCATTAGCATTGGCGATAAGTCTTTCAAAATTGGATTGGGTGGATTACATTCGATTGATTGCAGTGGAATGTTTGAAGCAGATGATGATTATCTCATTGTCGATGTTGATGTCACCAGTTATTACCCTGCCATAATAATCCTTACGGGATGGCATCCCCCGCATATGACATCGGCATTCAACACAACTTTTAAAAGCCTGGTTGATAGACGGATAGCTGCTAAAAATGCGGGCAATGTAGCTGATGCTTATTCACTAAAAATTGTCGTTAATTCCACATTCGGTAAGACAGGCGATAAATATAGTGCCCTGTATTCTCCCAACTTAGTAATCGGTATTACGCTCACTGGTCAGCTGGCATTGCTAACACTCATTGAGGGCATGAGTTCGGTGGGGCTCGATGTAATAAGTGCTAATACTGATGGTGTCACTGTTCGGCTGCGTAAAGGGTATGAAAAGTTATTAATGCGAGTATGCGCGAATTGGGAAAAAATCACAGGCTTCAATTTAGAACGATCTGATTATCGATTGTTATCACAGCGCGATGTGAACAGTTATATCGCCATTACAACGGATGATGCAGTTAAAGCCAAAGGCGCATTAGCGGTGCATGCTGATTTAACCCATAACCCAGCAGGTGACATTATTCAGGTTGCCGTTTCTGAATATTTAAAGTCAGGAAAATCGATTGAATCAACGATCTTAGGATCAACTAATCTGACTGATTTTTTGTTTGTACGTAAAGTAACGGGTGGTGCTACTAAAGATGATGAGCCATTGGGTTCAGTTGTTCGCTGGTATTACAGTACCGGCACCACCACTCCCATTCTGTACGTTAAAAGTGGAAACAAAGTACCTAAATCTGATGGGGCAATGCCTGTGCAAGATTTACCCGATTGTTTCCCTGGTGATATTGATTATTCAATTTACATTGATCAAGCAAAAGAAATATTAGCAGATATATCATCCCCTAAAAAATCGGGAATGAACCGTACAGCTGAAGCATTGAAGGTGATTGGGTATTCACCAGCTCCCATCGACCATAAGGGGAAAACACTGTATTCAGATGACTTTAGTGCTTGTGCTGAAATAGGAACTCAAACAGGTGAACGTTGCGGATTGATACGTGTCGATGGCACATTCTATATCCATGCCGAATTAGGATGGCCTGGTGCATATACTGCTGCATCGAAGAAATTAGGTTTTCCCGTTCAGTTTGGAGGCGTGGTTTCTATTGGTGATCAAACAGAGATTGAACAGCTACCAGACGGGTTAAAGAGGCAGCTCTTTAATGTTCTAACAAAGACTCAAAAAGCGAAGCTCAGGAGTGAGAATCCCACGATTTATCAAGTGGACGCTATAGATGATGGGGGTTGTGGCTTTGAATGATATGGAATTTACACAAAAAATACCCAGAACCAAGCTCAGAACGTATCAAAACGACATGATTTCACGTTGTGTTGAGTCTGATTATTACGGTGTATTTGCTGAACCCGGTGCTGGAAAAACCATCACAATGGGGACTGTTATTGCCGACCTTAATGTTAAGGCGTTAGTTGTGAGCACTCCCCGTATTTGTGATTGTGTTTGGCAACAAGAGTTGGCTGCATGGGAACATACCGCTCATTTAACTGTAGGTAATCTACACACAACACCCGCCAAACGAAAAGCGCAGTTAGATAATCAAGTCCTGCTAATCAGTTTCGAACTGGTGAAATGGTTCATGGAGCAAAATGTTGATATCGATTGCTTGGTTATTGATGAGTCAAGTTGTATAAAAAATACGAGCTCAAAACGCTATAAGTTGCTACGGAAATTGGGTAAGCGGGTTAAGCGACGTTATATTTTATCGGGCACACCTAGGCCTAATTCAAGTCTTGAACTTTACCCACAAATGGCATTTTTATGTAGTGGGGAAAAAGCACCTTGGAATTTACCATTTACCCAATTCCGATTACGGTACTACAACCCATTGGATAAATTTGGCTGGCGGTGGAGACCGAAAAAAGGAGTGGATGCCGCACTTACTAAGCTTGTCGCTAGGGATGCTATCAGTATAAGAACGGCTGATTGCCTAGACCTTCCAGAACTTAATATCAATGATGTATTCATCGAACTGCCTAAAAAAGCCAGGAGTTTATATGATGAAATGTTTGATGAATTTGTCATTGAACTCAGTGAAGAAACAGTCATTGATGCCGTTAACGGGGGCGTAAAGGTTGGCAAGTTAGCACAAATCGCGGCCGGTGCAATTTATGATGAATTTAGAGAATGGCATTTATTACATGATGAAAAGATAAGTGTAATAAAAGAGTTGGTTGATGACATTACAACACCCGTAATGATTATTTATCGTTTCCGCCATGACTTGGAACGGTTACGTCAGGTTTTTCCAGATGCTGTCGTTATGGATGGTGGGACTGTTGTAGACAGCTGGAATAATAACGAAATCCCAATACTACTGCTTCAGCCGCAAGCGGGTGGGCATGGTCTAAATCTGCAAAAGAGTAAATGCCAGCATCAAATTTGGTTCAACCCAACGTACAGTTGTGAACAATATCAGCAGACTATTGCTCGACTCCATCGATCAGGTCAGCGCAACACAGTATTCATCCATCGAATCTTAGCAGCAGACACTATTGATTTGACCATTGCTACTATTTTGGCAAGAAAAGTGGGTGGTCAAAATGCACTGCTCGAAGAGTTGAAACTTGATATTCAACTTCGGTCAGCTCCAAATGACGTGAAGCTGAGGATTAAACAGTTGCGTGCAGCTATGCAAAATTCTCATCCTGATAGAGGTGGAAATGATATTGACTTTATTGTTGCACGTAAAGCCTATGAGACTTTTGTCCGTGACAGCACCAAATAACCGGTCACACGTTAAAACCTAAAATGGAAAACATGATGACAAATGAGCAAAAAATTCTAACCAATCTTCGGGGGAAGGGACACCGATTTTCAATTGGAGCTAATGGGATTGAAATTGTACCGGCTTTAAAAGATTCACTGATGGATCAACTCAAACCATATTTAAACGGTATAACAAAAGAATTAGCGTATGAGCAATTGCATCCAAATGCTGATCAGGATCGTGCATTAAAGGGTGTACTTGATGCAATAGGTGCTAATACGGTAGTTGCTATTACAGGTGCGGCTGGTACTGGTAAAAGTTATTCGATGGCGAGCTTAGTGAAGCAATTGCCTGATGATCTTAATTATGTTGTCACGGCTCCAACGCATAAAGCTGTTTCAGTGTTACATGCAAATGGAGTTGATCATGCATTGACCATTAAAGCTGCAACACAAAGGCCTATATGGACTGAAAGTAGGACTCGATTATTAAATTTTCTTGAAGGAAATGGTGACTTGCCAACCTGTTTTGTTTTCAGTAAATCTGTTATCAAGCATGCGAAAGAAATTACAAGAAGCCACTCAGCAGAGGATGGCTTACGAACAATGGGCTTATCCGCTTTTGATGAACGACTGTTTCAAGGATGGGCTCTACGTGATGAAGCATATGATCTGATTATCGTTGATGAAGCTTCAATGATGAGTGGCGATGAACTGACAAAATTGAGAAGTATCACTGATACGTTAATTTTGATTGGTGATCCTAATCAGTTACAGCCAGTTCGATCAAAAAGCAAAATGTCACTGGCTTATGCCAATGCAACGTATCGACTATCAAAAGTTAGGCGACAGGCAAACGACAGTGGTGTGCTCGATTTAGCGTATGCGGTATTGAAAGGCAGTCGAACACCAAGTCAACTACTAGCATTTGCTTCAAATTTAGACCATGTGCGAGTAGTCGACCATTTCCCCAAAGATGCCTTATGGAAAGTGCCCGCATTGTGTTGGAAAAACGAGTCACGCATTCAAATATACCAACAGTGGCGAAACGTATGTGATTTACCCAAGGAAAAGCTAGTAAACGGTGAGCCCTTGATATGCACTGGATCAAAAGAAAACGATTTATATATTAACGGTAGTCGGTGGTGGGTTTCTAAATCGGGTTGGTCGAAACGTGAAATAGAACTGTTTAGTGATTTTGATTCGACCACTCACCACGTGATAGCAAGCGTTTCTGAAGGACAGGAATTTAAAGGTGGTGTTGGCGTGCCTCTGTTTAAAAACGGTCATGGTGGGGCTTTTTTTAGGCATGGTGCGGCCATCACCATACATCAATCACAAGGCGGTCAATATCCAGCGGCATTAGTCGCTTGGCCAGATATTGTGGCTGCTTATCACATGTACGACAAACCAGACGATCAAGGGTTAAGGCTTTGGCAGAGGTTGGCTTATGTCGCAATTACTCGAGCAGAGCAAAAGTGCTTTTTATGCACCAGCTTGGAGGTCGAATGATAGATCCTGAAATTGAATATTTAGAGGCCAGTGATGATGAGTGGATGGTTCGACGCTTGTGGTCATCTGTCATTCTTCTAGCTATATCGGATTATTACGGAGGGGGTCATAAAAACAGCGCGATAACTTGGTTGTTTAGTGGTGGTGATGAGTTAAATGGGTTTGTGCATCTGAGCGATATTTTAGGCTTTGATGTGCATAACCTTAGAAAAACTATTTTGAAATGTAAGTCGATGAAGGAATATCGAAAATTAATGAGAACAGCAGATGAAGATGTTATTTAAAGCAGATAGTAGTGGTCGAATTAGACAGTGGGATATACGTGTTGTAGGGAATGGGTATGTTGTCTCTCACGGGGTGAAAGGCGGGAAGTTACAGCATAAAACGACCCAATGCAAACCCAAGAACATAGGACGGTCTAACGAGACCAATGCACCAGAACAAGCCATAATTGAGGCGGAAGCTCTGCACAAGAAAATGATAGAGAGGGAGTGCTATGTTGCTGACATAGATGATAGCCCTGCATATCTGCAACCGCAATTAGCACTGGATGCTACTAAAGTAGGCCATCGTATTCCGTGGCAACAGGATCATATTACAGCAACGCCTAAGCTTGATGGAGTTCGTGCAATTTGGACACCTAAAGGTATTCAGTCAAGAAAAGGTACTTTTTATTCAGTACCCCGAATTGAAGATGCATTGAGTAAAGTTGAAATTCCTTTGGATGGTGAACTCTATTTGCATGGTGTACCGCTTAATCAAATTAATGGTGCTGCTCGTAAACAATGCGACTTAACGGATCAGTTGGAATTTCATGTATTTGATGTGGCTGTCCCTGACCTTACTTTTGATGAACGCTGGGAAATGATATTGGGTTTGAATTTACCCATTGGTGTAATTGAGGAAAACGCTTCGCCTATTAAACGAGTGGGGATAGGAAAGGTTACACAGGTAGGTTTGGAAGAAAGACATCGAAAGTTTGTGGAGCTGGGTTTTGAAGGAGTGATGTTACGTGATGGCCATGCTAATTATGGGTTTGGTGAACGTAATCCTTCGTTATTCAAGTATAAGACTTTTCATGAAGATGAATTCTTAATTACGGGTGTGCACGCTGATAAACATGGAGATCAAGGAATGTTGGAATTGATAACAGGGCAGGGCACGTCTTTTTCATCCAGAAGCAGAGGTACTGATGATTACCGTCGTCAAATGTTAAATGAGCCCGAACTATTTATTGGAAGAATGGCAACCATTCGGTATTTCGCCATGACGGAATATGGTGTGCCGCAATTCCCTGTTGTCGTCAATATTGGTGCTGAAAAGTAAGCGTTCAGGATCGGCAATCCTACAAATAGCTAGGAAAATAAAGGGCTGTGCGGTGATTTACACAACTATTTACACAAGGCAGGTGTCAACTTGGCAATTGGTTTGAAAATTAACAATGATATACTTTAAGGAAGGAGCCACGAAAAGGGTGGCTCCACAATTTCTTTCGCAATTAAGACCGGGCAAGTTTTTATTGCAGAAACAAGAAGTTGAAATAAGGCTGGTGCTGATTTCAGTAATGATTCTAGCACATAACCTACGTCAAACATATAACCGAACAATAGCCACGATCGGTGACCTCGCACGACGGCATTATTTCTTCTTACAAGTTTCCATAACTTGGAGAAGCAAAATAGATGCTTACAAAATTAAATAACGTAGCTGTACCAACTGACTTTTCCACCATAGAGTTAAAAGATATGGTGGATATTATTAAAGGGGCTGATCTAGTACCCTCCACAAAAAAATGTAATACCCTGGCTTCAACTCACCATAACCTAGTTCTACAGCATGGGCTGCTGGGAACAGAAGGTGCTCATGCCATATCAAGCGCAAAAAAAGCATACACTGATTTCAAGGTAGGATTACCCGCCGTAGCAATGTCTGGAACATTTTCTGACAGAGTAGCGAATGATACTTTCATTGACTGGTCCGGTATCTTCACAATTGATATTGATGGTGTATCGGGGGTTGATGCTGTACGAGAAAAAGTCAAAGCACTTCCTTACACAGCCATCCTATTTACTTCACCTTCAGGGTTGGGGATAAAGGTAGGGATAAGATTAGATGGCATAAAGAGTGATGTTGACTTTAAGGCTGCATTCCTCAAGCTCGAATATCATTTCAAACATGCATTAGATATAAAGATCGATAAAAGCTGTAAGGATATTAAGCGACTAACTTTCCTTTGCCATGATGCAAGTGTTTACGTTAATTACACAGCCACGACCTTTGATTTAAGCACTGTTGAATTGCCGGTTGAAGAATCGATTATTCCAAAGCAAGTTGAGCACTTTGAATTCAGAATGTTCAGATGTGGTGAAATACAGGCGGCATTACAGCATATTACGCCCGATGCTGATTATGATGTTTGGTTATCGATGGGTATGGCTATTCATTCTGGTTGTAACGGTCATGAAATCGGTTTGGAATTATGGAATGAATGGAGTGAAGCGGGGGTTAAATATAACGATGACTGCAACGCTAAATGGGAGTCGTTTTCTGTTAAACCAGGAGGTGTTGGGATAGGTTCTCTTTTTAAATTGGCAAGGGATAATGGATATCAAGGTGGTTACAGTTTGGAAGCAGGGTGGCTTGAACGTGAAACTGAATTTAACTTAGAACAGTTTTCCAGAAGATTCAGGCTTATTAGTTACGAAGGAAAAATGCACGTTGTATATAGGTTGAATCGACGAGGGAAGGTCTCTACGGTTTTTTCAACATTACCGGATTTCACAATAGATTACGAAGTGGATAAGTTGCCTGTGATCTCAGGTGGTGAAGTTAAGATGACTCCGATTGTAGATTTATGGCGTTATAACCCAGGTCGAAAGAAGTATAGCGGCATCGAGTTTGCACCAGTGGCAGGTTTGATATCAACGGGCAACACGACGTTACCTGACGACCATTACTACAACTTATATACAGGTCTTGCGATAACGCCTAAGCCTGGTAAATGTGATCTTATCTACGACCATATACATACAGTGCTTTGTAATGGTGTTGAGGAGCACAGTGAATATGTGTTGAATTGGATGGCTCAAATGTATCAACGTCCAAATATACAGGGACACACCGCATTAGTATGGCGTTCAGGAGAGGGTACAGGGAAGGGGGTTATATTCGAGAAGATTTTGTATAAGTCTTTTGGTGGTAACGCCACAATGATTAGTAATAGTAATCAAGTTACTCGCAATTTTAATAAAGAGTTGTGCAGTAGTGTTTTCGTCTATGTTAATGAAGCATCTTGGGGTGGAGATAAATCATCTGTGGGTGTGCTCAAATCACTGATCACGGACAGTGAGCAGTCGATGGAAGCTAAGTGGAAAGATTCAGTGATGGTAGATAACTGCTCCCATTTAATATTCACCTCCAATAATGATTGGGTCGTGCCAGTGGGGTTGGATGACAGGCGGTTTGGGATATTTGACGTCAATGAAGAAGTTACAGGAAACCATAAGTATTTCGACACACTGATCCACCAAATAGATCACGGTGGGGCTGAAGCATTTGTTTATGAGATGCTGAACAGGGATATTAGTGCGTTCCAGGCGAAAGTATTACCGATCACCAGTAGTAAGACTAAATTCGATCAACAGATCAAGAGTGCTGAGCCCATTACACACTGGCTGTTTGAATGTTTACATTCAGGCGAGTTAGGTTCAGGGTTTGATTTTACATGTGAGTGGATGACGGGCGATATATGGATTCCAAGTGATCCGCTGTACAACAGCTTTATCGATTGGTGCAAGCAGACCAATATCAAAAGCAGACTACCCACAAAGACAGCCTTGACCCAAGGTTTAAATAAACTGTTGCGCTGTTGTGTGAAAAAATTAAAACGTCCTGTAGCCCACCAGACAATAGATATTAAGTCTCGGGATGCCGGTTATTCCTTCGCCCCATTATCAGCATGCAGAGAAAAGTTTTTAGAAAGTGCAAAAGCTCAAGGGCAGTGTGACTGGGATTGACCGAGTTTTAAGCGTGACTGACCCACTTATGACCTACTTTTTTAAAATTTAAAGCCGCATGATACATGGGTTGGTCTTACTTTTACTACTTGTATTACTTTTATAAGAAGTTATATCTATACCTATACTAAGAGCTGCTGAAAGAAGTTGGAACAGTAAATGGTGTGAATTCTAGGGAAAGTGGGACCAGGCCGCGTGGTTATTGGGATTGTGGAAAAACAATAATCGGACAGTAAAAATAATAGTGTGACACAGTAATGGACGAAACAATTGTTAGAACGTAATTTAGAGCAGTATTTTGCCAAACAGATCAAAAAGATGGGTGGTTTGTCCTACAAATTCACCTCGCCTGCTAATGCCGGTGTATCAGATCGGGTTGTTATCCTGCCAAGTGGTATTGTTTGGTTTGTGGAGCTGAAAACTGATACTGGCAAGTTGTCGAAGCTGCAGGCACTGTTTAATAAACGTATTACTGCTTTGGGTGCAAACGCCTGTGTGTTGTATGGGCGGAACGGGGTTGATGAATGGTTGAATGGCAATGATTAAAATTAAATACCTCTACCAAATTGAAAGACTGTCATCGACCCCTATGTATAGTTCATAACTATGTATGGTTATGAACTATACCCTATGCGTTACCAGCGATTGCTGGCAGCGCACTATACATAGTTACAGGGCCTGAAGGAACTGTATTAATGCATTGTTGTGGGAGAAGTCCATAGATGACCCGGTCATCCACAAATCAATTTTGTGAATTAGGTTCAATTTAAGTGATAAAATATTGAGTATAGTGGTTTTGGCTACATATTGAATCGGCTATTTCCCATTCACTTAATTTGATAATAAGATAGATTATCTTATGCTATTGAGCAGTGCATGTCTTTAAATTGATGCACTGAAATACTAGCTTGTATTAAAAACAAAGGAAGAACTAATGATATCTCTACTCTCAAAATCTTTTTTGTTGTCTTTTTTTGCCTCGTATCTATTACTTGGTAACTTGACCTTCGCTCAGCAATTGCCAGACCAAGCAATGGTTGACAAGGCTTATAAGCAAGGCAGTATACGGGTCATTCTCCAACTTAATGTTGATTTTACACCCGAAGGTAACTTACCGGTTGCTGCTAGCGTCGGACTACAACGTGCTGCCATTGCTTCTACTCAAAGGCTAGTTATAAGCAACTTGAAATTAA
>ENA-OSET01002525-OSET01002525.1-sediment-metagenome-genome-assembly--contig:-NODE-2525-length-17638-cov-3.624851_pt1 | contig 17638 bp, 13 predicted proteins | sample MGYA00237882_ERZ534229 | MGnify/ENA primary metagenome ERZ534229 (study PRJEB26408, sample SAMN06266212) | sediment metagenome | isolation source: Hudson Canyon methane seep mesocosm | place... | reverse complement strand
ATCACCGTTGTAAAGCTTCTTAGTTTTAGTATTGATCGTAAGAACAGTACCAGTAGCAACTGAATAAACTTCTTCTAGTACAGCGTCGCCATTGGCGTTAAGAACAGTGTTGCCGTTAGCGTCTACTTTCTTGACCCAGTTTTTAAGGTCAAGACCGATACCGCCGGTTACACCAACAGTCGTTAGGAAGATAGGAGCGATACCGTTAGTACCGGCAACAACTGGAGCATTGTTAACGAATGGGATGTAAGGGCTTGTTTTCTTTCCGGCCCAAAGAGCAACGTTGTTTACGCCAGACATACGAGATGAGCCTACGCCCATGGTGCCTTTTTCAGCGATCAACATAACTTTAGCGTTAGGGTGTTTCTTGCCTAGTTCAACGATTTCTTGCTGAGCTTCAGGAGTGATCATGCATTGGCCGTGTAGTTCACGGTCAGAGCGAGAGTGCGCTTGGTTACCAGGAGAAAGAAGGTCAGTAGAAATATCACCTTCACCAGCGATGTATGTCACGACGTCGATTTTTTCGTCGATTTCAGGCAGCTTAGTAAAGAACTCAGCCGCTGCGTAGCTTTCTAGAATGTCTTTGGCAATCGCATTGCCAGCATTGTGAGCTTCAGCAATACGTGAGGTGTCAGCTTCGTACAAGAATACTTGAGTCTTAAGTACTTCGGCCGCCGCTTTAGCATTTGTATCGTCAGAAAGAGCGATATCCAGAAGAACAGCTACAGACGGACCACCTTTCATGTGAGAAAGAAGTTCAATGGCAAACTCAGCGGTAATTTCTTCTACAGTAGATTCGCCAAGAATGATCTCTTTTAAAAATGCTGCTTTAACGCCAGCAGCACTAGTTGTGCCGGGCAAGGCGTTATAGATAAAGAAGTTTAGGGAATCTTTGCGGTGTTCGTTTCCGCTATCCTTAATCTGAGTGATGATTTCTGTTAACAGCTCAGCGCCGTCAATAGGCTTTGGGTTCAATCCCAGGTCCTTCTTACGAACCGCAATTTCTTCTAGGTATTCTGAATATAAACTCATACGAATCTCTCACTCAAAGTTCAAATAATGACTATCAATAACGCTGCTTTACTCTCTAATATTGATCGTATGCAGCTTGATCCGCACCCCGCTTTTAATAGGAAGTGCGCGTTTTTCAACAGACTGATTAGGAATATTCTCTTATCAGTTGGTATCCGGTTTTTAAGAAACAGTTCATTTAGTTATGCGCAATGCGTCAGCGTTGCTTGGTCTTTCCTTATTGACGGGAAAGTTATGAAGAACTGCTGTGTTTGAGTTTATTTATAAATCAAACACTTACTAATTCTGGACAAATACACGGTCCGTTTAGGTGGATATTTCCGACCTAAAGTGTAGACCACGCTTGAATTTCTGCGCGCATAGTGTACGCGAAACGGTGGCTAAAGTTAATAATCATTCAGCTTTATGGTGTTTATAGTCGGTATTTTTTATGTGAATGGGCTTGTGGTGGCTTGCGCGTGAAGTGCTTATTTTTGCTCGGCACCACACTGCCAGCAAAGCTCAAATGCTGGCGGATTGGTTTCGCTGCATTTGTCGCAGAACCACGAGGTCGCTGACGCGTTCCCATGAACGCTTTCTTTTACTAGCTGCTCTGCTTGATCGTAATCGCGTTCACGAATTACCCACACCTCAGGCCATACTTCCGTCGGCGGGAGTTCTCCCGCAGTTGAAGACATTATGTCGTTTTTGACTTCACAATGAATGCCGTTGTTATTCAATATATTACGAATATTGAACACCAAGAAGGCATTGCTGTGCGAATAGACGCATCTCATGATTATTTGTTCGTATTGCCTAATTGCTTGTGCCTCATCAGCAGGTAAAGACAAAACGCAAAGGCGACACCTGGTACGATACCAAGCGGTGCGCATATCCAGCCCCATTTAATTCCGTGTTCTTTTGCTTCGAACATGATCCAAAATACGAGAATGAACCAGCACATAATAACGTCAGTGGAATAACCTGAAGCGATTGGATTTACAAAACCGGCGAGGAACGCATCAACAACACTTCCCATTGCAAGTGCTTCTGGCAGGGTATAAAAAACAAATACCAACATAAATATTGCTGTAGCTCCGATAATGCCGCGTTTGAAGTTAAGTTCGCTCATAAGGTTTCCTTGATTTGAAGTCCGGGCGTTTGTTAGTTAATCGAAAATTCTTGCGCATCTCTGAAAATATCAAAAATAACTTGCCGCATCCACTTATGAGCATTGTCGTTACTATAGTTGCTTGGCCAATAAAGGTGCCAATCTAGTTTGGGAAGCTCAAATGGCAGGTCGAACACTTGTAAGTCATGTTCGCCTGAAAGTTTTTCAGGGATGGTTAGTAGCATGTTTGTGCGAGCTGCGATTGGCGGCGCGGCGCGGGAGTGTTGAACTCTCAAGCGTATGTTGCGTTGCAAACCAATCTTGTTTAAGTGTAAGTCGATAAAGCCTTGCCCCTTGCGACGGCTTGATACGTGAATATGGGGAAGGGCCAAATAATCGTCTAGGCTTAGCTCGCCATCTATTTCAGGGTGATTCTTTCTTGCAACACAAACATAGCGATCTTGCGACAAAGGCTCATTGGTCAGCTGGGTATCGTTGATCAGCGGTACATCCAAGGCAAAGTCCAATTGCCCTGCAGCAAACTCTCTGGTCAGTTCGTTTCTGGGTACTGCGAAACTCTCAATAGAAATTCCTGGGGCGTGTTCTTGTAAGTGGGTCATTAGCAATGGCAGTAGGTAAGACTCGGAGGTGTCGTTCATTGCAAACGCAAATTGTTTTGTCGAAGATGCTGGGTCGAAATCATCGTGTTCGGTCAAGCTGCTTTCTAGGTTTACGAGCGCATCTCGTACACGATCAATAATACCTTCTGCGACTGGAGTTGGAATCATATTGCCCGATTGTCGAACGAACAGTTTGTCGCCAAATGTATTTCGTAATCGGCTCAGAGAATTACTGACAGCTGGCTGTGTGATGTGTAACACTTGTGCAGCTTTAGTAAGATTGCGTTCGCGGTAAATAACATCAAAAACAATAAATAAATTTAAGTCTACCTTACTAAGTTGCATGTGTTTCCTCCTGTCATTTGTTGCTGGCTACACGGCATAAATGGGCTGAATCATTGTACTATAACCTAAAATTATCAAGCTTAATAAGTAAAATAAACTTCAATGATACTTGGTTGAATGTTTCAATGAAGTCGTTATTTTTAGAACATCATTGAACAGAATAGGATGAATACATGAACTTTGAATACTCGGACAAAGTAAAAAACCTCATGAAAGAAGTTCAGGGCTTTTTGGATGAGCATCTATACCCTATCGAACAAGCGCTCAATAATGAAATAGAAGGTGGTGACGACAGATGGGTGATTCCACCGAAAATTGAGGAACTAAAGGCGCTTGCGAAGTCTCAGGGTCTTTGGAATTTGTTCTTACCTGAGAGCGAAGATGGTTACGGCTTAAGCAACCTTGAATACGCACCGCTGGCAGAATTGATGGGTAAGTCTCGGTTCGCCTCAGAAATTTTTAACTGCAGTGCGCCTGATACCGGCAACATGGAAGTGCTCGTACGCTACGGCACCGACGCTCAAAAAGACGAGTGGTTGACGCCATTATTGAACGGTGAAATTCGTTCAGCATTCGCGATGACCGAGCCCGATGTTGCTTCATGTGATGCAACAAATATCGAAACAAGTATAGAGCGTGATGGAGATGAATACGTCATCAACGGCCGTAAATGGTATATCTCTGGCGCGTGTGACCCGCGTTGTAAAATTCTGATCGTGATGGGAAAAACTGACCCAGATAATCAGAATCGACACCTTCAGCAGTCTCAAGTATTGGTTCCAATGAATACACCGGGCGTTACGATTGTTAGACCAATGAAAGTATTTGGCAACGACGATGCACCAGAGGGGCATGCAGAAATTACATTCGAGAATGTTCGTGTGCCAGTCGAGAATATTTTGCTAGGTGAAGGTCGAGGCTTCGAAATCGCACAGGGGCGTTTAGGCCCAGGCCGAATTCACCATTGCATGAGGTTGGTTGGGGCGGCGCAACGATCGTTAGAGCTAATGTCAGTTAGAGCTGAGCAGCGCGTTGCGTTTGGCAAACCTCTAAGCAAGCAAGGTTCGGTTCGAGAGGATATCGCGAAGTCGTATTGTGAAATCGAACAAGCGCGTTTGTTGACCTTAAAAGCAGCGGATCAAATGGATCGAGTCGGAAATAAAGGCGCGAAAGACCTTATAGCGATGATCAAAATTATAGCGCCTCAAATGGCGTGTACCGTTATAGATCGTGCAATCCAAATTCACGGCGCAGCTGGATTAAGCCAAGATTTCTTCTTCTCGCAGGCTTATCAAATGGCGCGAACAATTCGCTTGGCCGATGGTCCAGATCAGGTGCACATGATGCAACTAGGGCGTGGCGTTGCTGCTGGTTATTCTGCGTTGCATCAAATGAAAAAGAAAGGCTAAGAGAGGGAGCACCACAGAGAACACCGAGACGCTGCGCGTTTCACCGAGAAGAGATTGAAGAGAGAAAAAATTTAGGTCCTTAGTTCTTCTCTGTGAAGTGCGAAGCACCTCTGTGCTCTCGGTGGTTAAATGTTTTTTGAATAGTAGAAATATTCACCACAGAGAACACAGAGACGCTACGCGTTTCACCGAGAAGAGATTGACGAGAGAAAAAATTTAGGTCCTTAGTTTTTCTCTGTGAAGTGCGAAGCACCTCTGTGTCCTCGGTGGTTAAATGTTCTTGGACGATGAGACGAATTACCACAGAGAACACAGAGACGCTGCGCGTTTCACCGAGAAATAATTTTGAATAGTAAATGCATTTAAATTGAAATGTTGAGGAAGTCCAATGACCGAAAATGTTGAAGCCCTTGATGAGCTAGCGTTGGCAGAATATTTGTCAAAAAATATAGAAAACTTTAAAGGTCCGATGGTCGTTACGAAATTTGAAGGAGGTCAATCAAACCCAACCTTCAAATTAGAGGCGGCCTCTGGATCTTATGTCCTTCGTCGACAGCCTCCAGGAAAACTGTTGAAATCAGCACATGCTGTTGATCGTGAGTTCAAGGTATACCAAGCATTGGCGAATTCTTCAGTGCCAGTCCCTAAGGTTTATCACCTATGCGAAGATCGAGATGTCATCGGGTCTATGTTTTATGTCATGGAACTTTGCGAAGGGCGAATTTTGTGGGATGCGGCTTTGCCCGAAATGGAATCAAACGAAGCTCGATCGCAAGCATATGTGCAAATGAACACCGTTCTCGCCGCGATACATAGTGTAGATCTAGAAGCTGTCGGCTTAAGTGATTACGGCAAAGCGGGTAACTATTTTGAACGCCAGTTATCACGCTGGAGCAGCCAGTATAAAGCTTCTGAGATTCAGCCTATTCCCGCGATGGATCAGCTTATCGATTGGCTTGAAAATAATATGCCAGAAGATGACGGCAAAGTGTCATTGGTACATGGTGATTTCCGCTTGGACAATATAATTTTCGACGCCGAAGAATCAAAAATTAAAGCCGTATTGGATTGGGAATTGTCTACATTAGGTCACCCCTATGCCGACCTTGCTTATCAATGTATGCAATTAAGAATGCCAGCAACGTCGGGTAAACCCGGAACCATGAGTGGTCTGGCAGGTAAGAATCGAGAGTCTTTGGGTATTCCAAGTGAGAAAGAATATGTCGCGAGTTATTGCGACAAAATGGGGATAGATAAGATTGACCATTGGGCTTTCTACTTGGCGTTCAGTTTCTTCCGTTTAGCGGCGATCGCGCAAGGTGTTGCGAAACGAGCGCTAGATGGAAATGCCTCGAATAAAGAAGCCTCAAAAGTTGGTGCATATGTTGCTCCTCTAGCGATGGCTGCATTGGGTGTGATCAAGTCAGAATCCTAGTGAAAATCAAACAGTTTAGGAAAACAAAATGAAAGCGATTGTGTGTGAAGAGTTCGGTCCAATTGATTCTTTGGTCTACAAAGAGGTTGATGAACCAAGCCCAGGTAAGGGTGAGGTGCGCGTAAAGGTGAAAGCGACAGGCGTTAATTTTCCCGATGGTTTGCTCGTGCAAGGTTTGTATCAGGTAAAACCTGATCGCCCTTTTATCCCGGGAGTAGAGTTCTGCGGTGAAGTAGACGAGTTGGGTGAAGGCGTTAAGCATTTGAAAATAGGTCAACGCTTGATTTGTACTAATCGTTCCTATGGTGGCTTCGCAGAAAAAGCAATTGTGAATGCTCGTTTGGTCATGCCGGTTTCGGATGATATTTCTGATATAGATGCAGCGAATATTATGTGTGCTCATGGCACAGCACATCATGCCTTAAAGCAGCGTGCCCGCTTAAAGAAAGGTGAGACGCTGGTTGTTTTAGGCGCGGCTGGTGGTACGGGTATTGCGGCAGTGCAAATTGGTAAAGCCATGGGCGCAAAAGTCATTGCTGTTTGCTCATCTGCAGAGAAGCTGGAGATAGCTAAAGAAAATGGTGCCGATGAATTAATCAATTATACCGAGTCAGATTTAAAAACAAGCATTAAAGAATTAACTGAAGGTAAAGGCGCCGATGTAGTTTATGACCCTGTCGGTGGCGATGCCTTTGATGCATGTACTCGTTCAATGGCTAGAAATGGTCGTTTGTTGGTGATTGGTTTTGCATCAGGCCGTATTCCTAAGTTGCCGGTAAATTTGGCTTTAGTAAAAGAATACAGCGTATCAGGTGTATTTTGGGGAAGCTTTGTGACGCATGAGCCAATGGTCTTTTTACAAAATATGCAGGAACTGTTTGCTTGGTATAAAGACGGCGCTGTGAGTCTTGTGACAGATGAAGTATTTCCTTTGTCTAAAACAGGCGACGCCTTAGCCAAGGTTATGAACCGTCAAGTGAAAGGTAAGGTTGTTGTGGTGCCCGATGAGTTAATGGCCTAGGTACACATATAGACTGTGCGGGGTCAGAACCCGAATGGCACTTACTTAAGAGAAAATAATGATTTTTGTCTTTCCCGCGCAGGCGGGAATCCATGATGAACACTGGACATAAGTCAAAATGGATCCCCGCCTGCGCGAGGATGACGGGCTAAAGTAAGTGCCATTCGGGTCAGACCCCAAGAGGGTACTACTAAATGTGTACAACAGGTCTTAACTCATATCAGATAGTCGCTCAATTATATTCAAATTTATGAGCAGCAATGTATTAAATCAAAATAGGTAATGATGAAGATGGCTACAAATTTATTCGATCTAACAGGAAAAGTCGCTTTAGTAACGGGTGCGAGTCGAGGCATTGGTGAGTCTATTGCTAAGTTATTAGCTGAACAAGGTGCGCATGTTATCGTTTCCAGTCGTAAAGTAGATGACTGTCAGATTGTGGCTGATGCCATTATTGCTGCCGGAGGGTCGGCAGAAGCCTTGGCATGTCACGTGGGTGATATGGATCAGATCATGCAAACGTTTGCCACCATATCCGAAGTCCATGGGAAGTTGGATATTTTAATCAATAACGCCGCAGCAAATCCCTATTTTGGTCATATCCTCGATACAGATTTAGCAGCTTATGATAAAACCGTTGATGTGAATATTCGCGGTTATTTCTTTATGTCTGTTGAAGCGGGCAAATTGATGAAAAAGAACGGTGGCGGAGCGATTGTGAATACTGCCTCAGTGAATGGTCTTCAGCCAGGTCAAATGCAGGGCATTTACTCAATCACAAAAGCAGCTGTTATTAATATGACTAAAGCATTTGCTAAAGAATGCGCGCCAATGGGGATTCGTTGTAATGCCTTGCTTCCAGGTTTGACTAAAACCAAGTTTGCTGGTGCCTTGTTCCAGAATGAACAAATGCACAAAATTGCCATGCAAGCGATCCCAATGCATCGTCATGCTGAACCAGAAGAAATGGCTGGAACGGTTTTGTATTTGGTGTCTGATGCGAGTACCTATACAACAGGTGAGTGTATTGTCGTAGATGGTGGTTTGACGATTTAAATACTTTTGGCGTATGAATAACCAAGTTTGAGCAGAGAAAATTTATGGATAGTTTATTGGATTTTACAGGAAAAACAGCGCTTATAACCGGCGCTGCAAGTGGTTTTGGTAAGGCTTTAGCGGAAGAATTAGCAAAGCGTGGCGCTAACTTGGCATTGGCCGATTTCAACGAAAAGGGTTTAGCTGAAACTGTTTCTGATGTTGAAGGCCTGGGTGCTAAGGTTATTTCTTTGACGGGTGATGTTTCCCAAGAAAGCCATGCAGAGCAGTTAGTCGCTGCCGCAGTGGAAACCTTTGGTGCTTTAGATATCGCAGTGAATAATGCAGGTATTGCACCTGCAATGGGGCCATTGACGCAGTTAGATGCAGATACGCTGGGTCACCAGTTAGACGTTAATACTAAGGGCGTTGCCTATGGCCTTAAACATCAATTAAGAGTCATGTCAGAGCAAAAAAATGGTGCTATTTTGAATGTTAGTTCCATGGCAGGTTTAGGTGGAACCCCAATGGGAGGGAGTTACGGTGCCGCGAAACATGCCGTTATTGGATTAACCAAAACAGCTGCTGTTGAATGTGGAAAGCTTAATGTCAGGGTGAATGCTATTTGTCCTTTCTTTACAGCGACGCCGATGGTCGATAATCCGATGTTGAATCCGAATAATGACATTGAAGATATTAATAAAAACCTAGCACGTGGCTGTCCAATGAAGCGTATCGCCCGCGTTGAAGAGATAGTAAGTGTTATGGTAATGATGTTATCGCCAGCAAATACCTATATGAACGGTATTGCAATACCCGTTGACGGCGGAATGTCAGCGATGTAGACGACAATTCACCACCGAGGACACTGAGGCGCTGCGCGCTGCACCGAGAAGGGACTTTAGATTAAGACATTAACTATTTATTGGCTCAGTACCAAAGATTAGTTTTTATTTTTTTCTCTGTGCAGAGCGAAGCTCCTCTTCTTCCTCGGTGGTGAATTGGGTTTTGATTTACATTACTTTTTCTAAGGGGTCAGAGCAAACGAAAAGCTGTTTGGTCTGACCCCAGAATGTCGAACTCCGAGAGTTGGGGTCTGACCCCAAGAATCTGGTTTGATTCCGAAAATTCAAGAATAATAGAGAAACAGTATGAGCAAAAATAGAGAATTCGATGTCATTATCTGGGGGGCAAGTGGTTTTACCGGTCGTTTGGTGGCGGAATATTACTTAAAGCAATATGGCCTTGATGGTGAGTTGAAATGGGCTATGGCCGGTCGTAGTCAGGCAAAGTTGGAGCAAGTACGCTCAGAACTTGGCAATGATTCAGTGCCTTTGATTATTGCCGATAGCCATGATGTAGACAGTCTTAATGCTATGGTTCAACGTGCCAGCGTTATTTGTACAACGGTTGGGCCTTACGCGAAATATGGCAATGAGTTAGTGGCTGCTTGCGTTGAGCATGGCACTGATTATTGTGATCTGGCGGGCGAAACCCAGTGGATTCGAAAAATGATTGATCAGCATCATGATGCTGCCGAAAAATCAGGAAGTCGAATTGTTCATTGTTGTGGTTTTGACTCGATACCATCAGATTTGGGTACGTACTTTATTCAGCGCGAAGCACTCTCTTCAATGGGTGAATGCTGTCAGCACGTTAAAATGCGAGTTAAGACGATGAAGGGTACTTTTAGTGGTGGTACGATCGCCAGTTTGAATAATGTGATGCTTGAGGCCAGTCAAGACCCAGAGATTGAAAAAGTGTTGTTTAATCCCTATGGTTTAAACCCTCAAGGTGAAATGTCTGGCCCCGATAAAGCTGACCTTCAGAGTGTAAAGTATGACCCTGACCTGGGTGCTTGGATTATGCCGTTTGTGATGGCCGCGATTAATACCCGAGTGGTTCGCCGTTCAAATGCTTTGGCTGATTATCGTTACGGGAAAGATTTCCGTTATGATGAGACTATGGTTGGCGGAGAAGGGTTTTCGGGACGTTTAAAGGGTTACGCTGGCTTGCTTGCCTTAGGTGCTTTAATGGCTGGAAAGCCTGACTCCTTGTACAAAAAAATACTAGGGCACTTTTTACCTGACCCTGGTGAAGGGCCAGATCGTGCTGCCAGAGACAGTGGGTTTTATCACTTTGTCGTTATTGGTAAACTGCGCAATGGAAAAATTATCAGGGCTAAAATTACCGGTGATAGTGACCCAGGCTATGGCTCTACGTCAAAAATGCTTGGTGAAAGTGCGGCTTGTTTAGCATTGGATACTAAGCCTACTAATAAAAATGCAGGGGTATTAACGCCTTCAACAGCTATGGGCGATGCCTTATTACAACGTCTTGAGGAAAAAGCAGGCTTAAGTTTTACTATTACTTAGTGGGATGCTTGAGTTGAGCAAGGGGTCAGACCCCAAATGAAGAGGAATGCCTACCTCCGAGAGTCGGGGTCTGACCCCGACAAAGCTCACAAAATACTCAGTGCTCTATAGTGTGTATAAGGTTGGGGTTGGTAATAAAGGGGTTTTCGTTGCCTTGAATTTCTGCGATGCGCTTGTTTCGCGCTAATTCTTCAGGGCTAGGGGCATCGGCTTGGTGCCATAACATCAATAAGGAGTAACTCATCATTATGGGGAGCTTGTATTGTTGATGCATATAAATAATTGTACGCGCAATATCCCCTTTAATTTCGTCGGGTGGCTCTATGTCATTCATGCCTTTACGAATGTTGCATTTTAAAATAGGGGCCGAGTCGTCTAGCTCGCCAAAAAGTGAACTTTTTCGCTTGAATTCTAAATAAGCATCAGCCACCACGATATTATGTAAATCTGACATGATTCTGTGATATTGAGGGCTATTTTTATTACATTGTCGTTTAGTGCCGCACCGAAGATGATCAGTGATCCAGGAGCTTGAATAGATATAGCTTTCTGATAGGAGTGGTGTTTTTGACTTAAAAGGTTTCTTACAATAAAAGCTGGTGCCGCCGTCTTTGTAGAGCTGTTGCCATAATTTTTCTTTAAGTACCTCATTATGATCAGCATAGGATAAAGAGCAAAAACAAATCAGAAAAACTGATATTCCGCTTAATCTCTTTATCAATGGTATGTTATTCATAGGGTATTACTCTGATCAGTCAATGGCTTATGCCTTGAATGTTAGTTAACCATATATTGACATTAGCATGGAAATCGTGACTTACATCACATAAAGAACTAATTTAAATTGCCTTTTTTAAAAACTTTGTTAAATCAGAGTGAATAGTGATGACATGTTAGATTTTAAGTCAATTTACTTCCTGAAAGAAGAATTGCGATATCATTTAATACATCCCAAGGGCTTAAACCTTTTTCTACCCCTTTCATTAAGTTATCTGTTTTTTTGCATAGGTCTAAAAGTTGGCGTAATACTTTTTCAGGTAGGCGGTTGGCTGCCTGAGACAAGTTAGCTTGCCTTTTTTGGATAACACGCTGTTGCTTAAAAATACTTTGTAAAGGTAAGCCTTTTTGAACTGCCTGATTTAGGTTTAAGAGTAGTCTGACTTCTTTACTCAAAGCCCAAAGTGCCAAGGTGACTTCGAGGCCTTCGAGTCTTAAGTTATTTAAGATTTTAATACTTAGCTTGGCATCGCCTTTTAAGCAGGCATCGCATAGATTGAACACGTCATACTTTGAAGAATCAGACACACTTTCAAGAACATCTTCTTCGTCGATAGTTTTGTCGGGGAACAATAGTTTTAATTTTTCCAATTCTTGCTGTGCGGCTAATAAATTTCCTTCCAGTCGTTCTGATAATAAGCTTATCGCTTCGTTATTTAAGGAAATTTTTAATTTACTGGCTCTTTGGGCTATCCAGCGAGGCATTTCTTCGAGAGTAATAGGCCAGACCTGAATGATTGCGCCTGTTTTATCTATGGTTGAACACCATTTACTTTTCAAGGTAGAGGCATCAACTTTATTGGCGCTTATAATTAAAATTTTGTCTTCTGGCAAGTTGTTACAATAATGTTGAAGTGCCTTTCCTCCTGGAACGCCGGGTTTAAATTTACCTAAGCGAAGATCCGTGAGGGTTTTGTCAGCAAACAAAGACAAGCAGTTTGCATCTTCATTGATAAAGTTCCAGTCAAATTTACGGTCTACATCGAGAATTTTACGTTCGTCGTAACCTGCTAATTTACATTGCTTTCGAATGCTATCTAATACTTCTTGAAGGATTAACGGTTCATCGCCGGTGACAAAGTAGATAGGCAGCAGCTTTTTTTTCAATTCAGTGTCTATCTGATTTGAGCGAATTCTCATAATGAGTCTGCATTAAGGTCTTTTAGTGGCAGGCCTTTTTTTGGGTTTAATATACAAACCTGTCGATAGATTTCATTGGCCAATAACTGACTTAGTTCGTTTTGTACTTCTACCCGTTCACGTTCTTTGGCTAGTAGGGCTGTAGATTCGTGTCGATAGCTATATGATCGGGTTATCGTATTTCCTGCAATGACGGCGTCTTGAATGTTGTTGATTAACTGGTATTTTACTGAGGCGCTTAAACCATATTCAGCAGCCGATGCATTGTCTTGCAATGAAAGTGTCCTGACATTTTTTTGAACAGGTGAAACTGAAAGCGTAAATTCAGCATTTTCACTTATCTGTATGTTTTGGAATTTAAACTGTTGATGCAAATGCTTACAGAGCTCCCAGGACTTGGCTTTAGGGCAATCGAGGTTTATTTCTTTCAGGTGTGAAATAGAGATTTCTGGTGAGTAACTTCTTAATTTAAAGCCACAGCCTGACATTAACAAGCTAGAAATTGTTAGCAGTGAGAGTAGCCGCCAAAAGAATTGACGGTTGTTTCGACTCATAAGCATAATTCTAATTGGCAACCTAGTTTGCAACAATGTTAACAAGCTTACCGGGCACAACGATAACCTTGCGAACTGTTTTATCATCAAGGAAGCGCGCTACATTTTCATCTGCCAGTGCTGCTTTTTCCATAGTTTCTTTATCAACGCCAGCAGGCATTTCAAGCTTGGCGCGAACTTTACCGTTGACCTGAACCACAATTTGCTGATTGGCTTTTGTTAGTGCTGACTCGTCAAGTTCTGGCCAGGGAGCCTCAATTACTGGGCCGTCGTGGCCAAGTGTTGACCAAAGTTCATGGCAAATATGGGGGGCAATAGGGGCAAGCAGTAGTGTTGTTGCTTCTAATACCTCTTGCATAACGGCTAAGCCTTGAGGGCTAGTGTCATTAAACTTAGCGGCCGCATTCATCAATTCCATAACCGCAGCAATCGCTGTATTAAAGGTTAGGCGACGACTGACATCATCACTGACCTTTTTAATGGTTTCGTGTGTTTTTCTTCGTAATGTTTTCTGAGCGTCATTCAGTGAACTGGTGTTCAACTTGGGCGCTGTATCTTGAGACACATGGCTATAAGCAAGCTTCCATATGCGCTTTAAAAACCGGTGTGCCCCTTCTACTGCACTATCAGACCATTCTAATGATTGCTCAGGTGGTGCGGCAAACATAATGAATAACCTGACGGTATCTGCACCAAAACGATCTATAGTGGTTTGAGGGTCGACGCCGTTGTTTTTCGATTTGGACATTTTGCTCATGCCAGAGGATTGCAATACTTCACCATCCGACTTGGCAACTACCTTAGTGGTTTTGCCTTTTTCGTCTGTCTCAATTGTAACATCAGCGGGTGCAATCCAGGTTTTTCCACCTTTATCGTCTTCTTTATAAAAACTTTCGGCAAGAACCATTCCCTGACAAAGTAAGCGTTTGAAGGGCTCATCACAACTCACTAATCCAACGTCACGCAATAACTTATGGAAAAAGCGTGCATACAAAAGGTGCAGGATGGCATGTTCAATACCGCCAATATATTGATCAACTGGCAGCCAATAATTGGTCGCTTTCGGGTCTAACATTTGGTCAGCTGACTGCGGCGAACAATAACGGGCATAGTACCAAGATGACTCCATAAAGGTATCGAAGGTATCAGTTTCTCGCGTAGCAGCTTCACCATTGTGAGTGGTTTTGGCCCATTCAGGATCGCTTTTAATCGGAGAGGTGACACCATTCAAGACAACATCTTCTGGCAGTACAACTGGTAGCTCATCTAAAGGGACTGGAACCGTCGTGCCATCATCTAGGGTTTTCATTGGGATCGGTGAACCCCAATATCGCTGGCGTGATACACCCCAGTCACGTAAACGATAGTTGACACGTTTTTTGCCGCTTCCCAAGGTCTCAAATTTATTTACGATGGCTTCAAATGCAGCGTCTGAACTTAAACCGGTGAACTCACCGGAGTTTATTAGTACACCTTTGTCGGTGAATGCTTGTACGTTTATATCAAGCTCTTCATCGGTGGCAGATGCAATGACTTGTTTGATAGGTAGTGCGTAAGCTTTGGCGAAATCATAATCACGATCATCATGAGCGGGTACTGACATGACAGCACCTGAACCATAATCCATCAATACAAAATTAGCGGTCCATACCGGAATCTCTTCACCTGTAAGCGGGTGTATAGCGATGAAGCCGGTTGAAATACCTTTCTTTTCCATGGTTGCCATATCTGCTTCGGCAACTTTATTGTTTTTACACTCTGCAATAAATGCCTCGATTTCAGGACTTTGTTTTGCTGCTTCGAGCGCCAGTGGGTGTTGTGATGCTACGGCCATGTACGTGACACCCATAATGGTATCTGGGCGAGTAGTATATACAGATACGGTGTCTTCACGGTCTTTGAGTTTAAAAGTAAACTCAAGCCCTTCTGACCGACCAATCCAGTTGCGTTGCATGGTCTTAACTTGTTCTGGCCACTCATCAAGTTTGTCGAGGTCAGATAATAATTCATCAGCATAATCAGTGATTTTAATGAACCACTGCGGAATTTCTTTTCGTTCAATTAATGCATCGGAGCGCCAGCCTCGACCATCTATGACTTGTTCGTTGGCTAAGACCGTTTGATCAACTGGGTCCCAGTTAACGGTGGCATTTTTCTTGTAAACCAAGCCCTTTTCGAATAACTGAGTGAAAAACCACTGTTCCCACTTATAGTATTCAGGTTGGCAGGTCGCTAGCTCACGACTCCAGTCATAACCAAAACCTAATTGATTCAGCTGGTTCTTCATGTAGGCAATATTTTCATAAGTCCACTTGGCCGGTGCGACTTTGTTTTTGATCGCAGCATTTTCTGCCGGTAGACCAAACGCATCCCAACCCATAGGTTGCATAACGTTTTTGCCTTTCATTCGCTGATAGCGAGAGACAACATCACCAATGGTATAGTTTCGAACGTGGCCCATGTGGAGCTTTCCACTGGGGTAAGGGAACATTGACAGGCAATAATATTTTTCTTTGCTTTCATCTTCTGTCACTGCGAAGCTTTGGTTTTCTTGCCAATAATTTCGCGCGTTCTCTTCTATTTCTTTTGGTTGATACTGTTCTTGCATAAGTAATTTCAATCTTGGTTTTATTTAAATGCTGATTTAGCCAAGCGTGAAGTCAGTCGCTAGGCTGATAAGAGGTTATTAATTTGGCGATATTCTAGCCTAGTTTAAACTAGTGTGGAACTGGCATTATTTGTTTTTCGAAAGCCGCGTCGGTGCAATAAAATTGCCCACGCCAGATATGCGCCACAAAGTAGGAATAATGGGTAAGATGTGAGGTAAGAAAAAGGAGTCCTACCGCTCATGACTTTTATTTCTGATTCGAGGGTTGTTTCAATGAACTGCTTGCTTTGAGCAATGATTTTTCCGCGTTCATTGATCGTGGCGCTAATGCCATTATTGGTGCCTCTGATCATATAGCGGGCGTTCTCAGCGGCACGCATTTGTGCCATTTCTAGGTGCTGTATTGGGCCAATAGATTTGCCAAACCAGCTGTCATTACTGATGGTCAGTAGGAAGTCTGCACCAATGGCTCTAGACGCAACAAAGTCAGGATAAACCACCTCATAACAAATAAAGGGCGCAACCTCATAATCAAATGCGTTTAAAAGGGCTTGGTCAGAAGGACCTTTTCTGAAATCAGACATAGGCAGGTTAAAGAAGTCGATCAAACCTCTTAAAATATCCTGAAGAGGCACGTATTCACCAAAAGGAACTAATTTCTGTTTATGGTAAATTCGATCGCCCTGGCCAATGCTGACAATACTATTGTGAAGGGTGTTCTGGCCGCTGGTTGCATTGACTTCACGGTAAGGAATGCCGCTAATGATGGTGCTGTTATGCTCAGAAGCTAATGCCGACATTTTATTTAAAAAGGGTAGTGCCTGGTCATAGAGTAAGGGAATTGCTGTCTCTGGCCAGATAATTATGTCGTTGTGCCAATGTTGAACAGAGAGTTTCTCAAGTAGTTCTAAGGTCTTTTTTCGTTGAGATCGTTTCCATTTTATATTCTGCGGGATGTTGGATTGGACCATGGCAACACTGAGGGTTTTACCTTCATCTTTTGCCCATGAAATCTGATTTAGGAATATGCCCAGAATCCAAATAGTAGAAATGGATAAGAGTAATCCAAGTTTGATTTTTTTTGTTTCAGCAGAACAGGCTAAAAGCGCAATAATACCGGTGGCCACAGCGATGCACGTTATGCCATAGACACCGACGATAGGTACCCAGCCTGATAGTGGACTCTCAAGGTGGCCATAGCCCAAAAAGAGCCAAGGAAAACCGGTTAAGAACTCAGTTCGAACTTCATCTCCCAATACCCATAAAGCAAGAAACAGCAAAGCGTTATGTAGTCGATTGTCAGATTTTATTTTGAAAAACAACCAAAATGCCAAGCCGGTTAATATGGCTATGCCACCGGTAAAACCAAATGTTAAAGCGCCTGCGAGAATAGGCGGGGCGTTGCCAAAATTGTGAATGCTGATATACACCCAAGAAGCCCCTGAGCCTAAGAGGCCGAAGCCTACTAACCAGCCATAGCAAAAGCTTCTGAGAGGTGTAATTGGATTGTCTGATTTAGGTTCTAGTCCCTGAGATGCCCATAACATAAGCATGATTGAGATGGGTCCTAGAATCCAGAAATTATAGGGTGCCAGAGTGAGAGGCTGCAATGCCCCCGAAATCAAAAGTAAAATACAGATGACAGGGAGGGGAATAGTGCGTTTCATATGTTTTTTCTTATTCTTGGTAATGGTTAGTGTCTGAGCGATAGCTAGATTTTTTCAAGCTTCATTAAGCGGACTTTTCGATTGTCTGCATTAAGAACGGTTAAATTAAAGCCGTAAAAAACCAGCGTGTCTCCGCGCCTGGGCAAGCGTTCAAACTGCTTTAACACTAATCCTCCGATGGTATCAAAATCATGATCGGGTAGTTTTAAAGAAAAATAGTCATTAAATTCATCGATAGGCATCAAGGCTTTAACATTGTATTCGCCATCGGAAAGCACTTTGATCATCGCTTCATCGTCTATGTCGTGCTCATCTTCTATCTCGCCGACAATTTGCTCAAGGATATCTTCGATCGTTACAAGACCAGCTATGCCACCATACTCGTCAGCAACGATGGCCATATGTTTTCGGCTTTGCTTGAATTCTTTTAATAGCTGATTTAGGCGTTTGCTCTCAGGTACGATCGTTGCCGGGCGCATCAAGTCAGAGATGGTGCCTTTTTTAAGGGAGCCTTTAAGTGCTAAAGGCAG
>ENA-OSET01002522-OSET01002522.1-sediment-metagenome-genome-assembly--contig:-NODE-2522-length-17654-cov-3.486886_pt1 | contig 17654 bp, 14 predicted proteins | sample MGYA00237882_ERZ534229 | MGnify/ENA primary metagenome ERZ534229 (study PRJEB26408, sample SAMN06266212) | sediment metagenome | isolation source: Hudson Canyon methane seep mesocosm | place... | reverse complement strand
AACCCAGACAGCTCAATATGATTACTAACAAATTCTAATAAACGATCCATTCTTTCTATCCAAAACAAAGGTTAATATTTAACGGGAGGCATTATACACACGCGGCCATTAAAACACCCGCACCAAGAATCAGTGCACTTAAAACAAGTCAGATCGTAACAAGGTCGCCTTCACGACAAATACCGGTTAAAATCGCTCGTAAATATTATTACTAGCGGAAATTTACTTTAATATGTCCAGACAAACGACTGCATTAATTATTCTTGATGGCTGGGGTTATCGTAAAGAAACCGATGCTAATGCAATTCATCATGCATCAACACCTTTCTGGGATAAAATCTGGTCAGAAAAAGCCCATACATTAATTGAAACTTCTGGTAAAGCTGTCGGTCTCCCTGAAGGTCAAATGGGAAATTCAGAGGTTGGTCATATGAACCTTGGGGCAGGTCGGATTGTTTATCAAAATTTCACCCGCATTACTAAAGACATCGAAGATCAAACCTTCGAATCTAACCCGACACTTTGCCTGGCTATGGAGACAGCCATTAAGAGCGACAATGCGATTCATATATTGGGTTTGTTGTCCCCTGGAGGCGTTCATAGCCACGAAGATCATATCCAGGCTGCAATAAATATGGCCGCAAATAAAGGTGCAAGAAAAGTTTACGTACATGCATTTCTTGATGGCCGTGACACCCCCCCCCGAAGTGCCCAGCCTTCACTTAAAAAAATTAGCAAACAATTATCAGAGCTCGGAGTTGGTCAAATTGCTAGTATGATTGGCCGTTATTATGCAATGGATAGAGACAATCGATGGGATCGTGTTAAGTCTGCGTATGATTTACTATCCGACGGAACCAGTGAATATCAATATACCGACCCTTTGGAAGCCTTGAATGCGGCTTATGCACGAGATGAAAACGACGAATTTATTGCAGCAACCAGCATTCTAGACGCGAACTCACAAGCTATATCTATCGAAGATAATGATGCAGTTATCTTTATGAACTTCAGAGCTGATCGAGCCAGAGAACTCACTCGAAGCTTTGTCGAAAGTGATTTTTGTGAATTTGAACAAAATAGAAAACCAGTTTTATCAAATTTTGTGATGTTGACGGAGTACTCCGCAGATATTAAAACTGCTTGCGCTTATGCACCAAGCAAACTTCCCAACAGTATTGGTGAATACTTATCGTCCATAGATAAAACCCAACTAAGGATGGCAGAAACGGAAAAATATGCACATGTCACCTTCTTTTTTAGTGGTGGTAGAGAAGCGTTATACCCAGGCGAGTCTCGAGAATTAATACCCTCACCTAATGTAGCGACTTATGACCTGCAGCCTGAGATGAGTGCCCCGGAACTGACTGAAAAACTAGTAGATGCATTGAAAAGCAAGCAATTTGACTTAATTATCTGCAACTATGCAAATGGAGATATGGTTGGCCATACAGGTAATTTTGATGCCGCTATAAAAGCTGCCGAATGCATTGATGCTTGCCTTAAAAAAGTGGCGGATGCAGTTGAGATTGCAGGTGCGCAATGTTTAATCACGGCAGATCATGGGAATGCAGAACAGATGCTTGACCCAAACAGTGGCCAAGCACATACAGCACACACCACGTTTCCCGTACCACTAATTTATCTAGGTAAGCAGGATATCCAGTTAAAAAGTGATGGAAAGCTAAGTGACATCGCGCCGTCTCTTTTAGACTTGATGTCTCTACCTGCTCCAACAGAAATGACCGGTAGTTCATTAATACTAAAGTAGAGGCTCTTGCACGACTAAGGTGATAATTTTTACTTCACGCCTAACGTCGTGCAACGGTCTCAAGTAATATTTATTTTTATCGAGAACAATGCCAAACAATGCCAAACCTGAATTTTATTCAATGGCCCAGGCGCGCAGCACGAAATTATATTTCGTTTTGTACGTGCGTGCTTATTGTAGCCTCATTGTTTTTATTTTCACCTCCCGGCTCCTCCGCTAACCATGAATTATCACAACACGCATCACAAGCACAACTCACAGAACTAAAACACAATATTCAGAAGATCAATAGCTGGTTATCCAAAGCAAATACAGAAAAATCAGGATTATCCAAACAGCTCGAAAAACAAGATAAAGAAATAAACACTATCAGTCGTGATATTCGTTTCAGTAATGCAAAAATATCAAAATATGTTTCCGAATTAAGCATATTAAATAAACAATATCGAAAGCAAAATGCTGCCTTGGGTACTCAAAAAGAGTTTTTAACCAAGCAAATCCAAACGGCCTATCTTCGGGGCGAACAATCAGAGTTGAAAATATTATTAGATACGAATAACCCTCAAGATTTTTCACGCCTAATGAAATATTTCTCCTATATCAATGAAGCAAGAGAAGAAAAAATAAGCCTTTTTCGTGACACTCTCAATACTATTAAGGAAACTGAAACAAAAATATTGCTCCAGAAGAAAGGGCTCAGCGAGCAAAAGCTCGCTCTTCAAGTAAGTCTTGATAAATTAAAGTCACAAAGAGATCAACGAAAAAAAATACTTATTCAGCTTGAATCAAAAATCCAGAACAACTCGCAACGCTTAGCCAAGCTAAAAGCAGACCAAATACGACTAAAAACATTATTAGATGAGTTAGAAGTGGCTATTGCCAACATCCCCTTACCATCAGATGCTGCCCCTTTCTATAAACAAAAAAAGAAACTTCCCTGGCCCAGCCGTGGTAAAGTACTTTCCAGTTTTGGTTCAAGAATCGCGCAAGGAAAACTCAAATCAAATGGAATCCGCCTAGCCACTCAAGAAAATGACCCGGTTAAGTCAGTGCATTACGGAAGAGTTATTTTTTCTAACTGGATAAGAGGCTTCGGATTACTTATTATTATCGACCACGGTGATAATTATATGAGCTTATATGGTTACAATAAAAGCTTGGTTAAAGAAACCGGAGACTGGGTACGAGCTGGTGAAGTTATTGCATATTCGTCTCAAAGCCAAAAAAATAAAGAATCGGGGCTATACTTTGAAATCAGAAAGAAAGGCAAGCCACAAAACCCAAGCTATTGGTTGAGTAGTGACTGAACAAAAAGTCACTAAGTAAATAATTTCTTCAGGACATCATTAATGAAATCAGTTCCAAATTTATTTTTAAATATCCGCGCTTTGATCATCAGCTCTATTTTTATCAGCTTTCCAGCTCTTTCTGCCCCTTTAGAATCTACCGAAGAACAGGATACTGACGCCTCTCAAGATGAAATAATCACGCCATTACCTCTCAATGAATTAAGGAAATTTAGTAATATTTTTGGGAAGATCAAGCAAGACTATGTTGAAGAAATTGATGACGCCACTTTATTAAAATATGCCATTAGAGGCATGCTGTCTGGCCTGGATCCTCATTCGGCTTACCTAGAGCCAAGTGCATTTAGTGATTTACAAGAGAACACTTCTGGTTCGTTTGGTGGTATTGGTATTGAAGTGGGAATGGAAAACGGCTTCATAAAAGTTATTGCGCCAATTGATGATACTCCAGCACAAAAAGGAGGCATTGAAGCGGGTGACCTGATCATTAAACTTGAAGATACTCCCGTTAAAGGCATGAGCCTTGATCAGGCAGTTGAGCTTATGCGCGGAGAAGCAGGTACCGAAATCACATTAACAATTGTTCGTGCTGGAGAACGAGAGCCCATTAAAATAAAGCTAACCCGAGATAACATTCAAGTAACTAGCATTAAAACATTCCCCATTGACGACCAGTATGGCTATATCAGAATCACCCAGTTTCAATCTCAAACAGGTAGCGACTTCACAAAAGGGCTAGAAAAACTTAAATCTGAAGTAAAGGAGCTCAAAGGCCTCGTTATTGATTTACGAAATAACCCTGGCGGTATACTTAAGGCGTCTGTAGATGTGGCCGATTCATTGTTAGAAGACGGGTTAATCGTATACACCAAGGGGCGTTCAACGATATCAGAGCTCAGCTATAGCGCAACGAAAGGCGACGATGCAAATGGTATACCTATTATTGTACTAATAGATGGAGGCTCAGCTTCAGCCTCTGAAATTCTAGCCGGCGCACTGCAAGACCACGACAGAGCTGTCATTATGGGGACACAGAGCTTTGGAAAGGGATCTGTACAAAACGTCCTCGCCTTAGATGCAGAGTACGGACTGAAATTGACCACTGCACGTTACTACACCCCTAATGGCCGGTCTATCCAGGCACAAGGCATCACACCTGATATCGAAGTTAATCGAGCCAAATTAAGCGATGAAAAGACGTCGACTTTCTATAAAGAAGCAGACTTAGCTGGCCACCTGAGTAATGGCGATAATGACGCAGAGCAACAAACTGAAAATAGTGAAAGCTCAGAAAAAGAAAAGCAGAATGCGTTAAGGGAACGTGACTTCCAACTTCAAGAAGCAATCAGTCTATTGAAAGCGATCGATATATTAAAGATAAAAGGTGACGTAAACTCTGCCAAAAAAGATAATGAAATCAACCCTTCTGAGCAAAAATGAATAGAATATTAATCAGGCTGGTTAGTATCACGCTACCAGCCTATTGTTTAATATTGACCTTATTCATCATTCCGTCCCCGCTCAGAGCTGAAAAGATACAACTACCAACAATTGCTATCATTATAGATGATATGGGTAACAACCTCCCAAATGGCGAGGCTGTTGCACGCCTCCCTTTCCCGCTGACGTTATCTTTCCTTCCTCGGAGGCCACATACCTTAAAGCTTATTAAATTGGCTCAACAACATAATAAAGAAATTATGCTGCACTCTCCCATGGAAAATAGCCTAGGAATAGACCTTGGCTCTGGCGGCCTGCACGATAAAATGTCTGAACTTGAAATTAAAGCTACACTCAATAATAGCTTTACAGACATTCCGAATATGGTAGGCGTTAATAACCATATGGGAAGTGTTCTCACTTCAAACCCGAGAGTAATGAGATGGGTAATGGAAGAGATCAGCCAGCATAATTACTATTTTTTAGATAGCAGAACATCCGCTCAGTCTGTGGCAGCTAAAACAGCTAAGTCTTTAAACATCCCTAATTTGAGTCGTGATATATTTCTGGATCACAAGCAAACCCGAAAATTTGTTCAAAAACAATTTCTAGCATTACTCGACATAGCAAGAGAAAAAGGCACTGCTGTAGCCATTGCACACCCCCATAAAGTCACCATAGATTACCTAAAATGGGCCTTAGCTAAATTGGATGAAAAAGGGATCAGCATGGCTACCGCAAGTGCAATTTGGCAGCTTAGAAACCCACGAAGAAGAATGCATCAATAAACCGCTTAAAAAAAACAGGCATATTTTTACCATTATTTTATCAAGTGAACTAGCGAGATGATCAAGTAAGTCTATACTAGGTATACGCAGAGCCATCTACCTATTCTTTTCCTGTCACATTAGAGGTCAAAAGAGAATCATGTCCGGTAAAGATATCAATAACTTATTTAAAGATAATAAACTAACCGCCATTACCTTTGTAACGGCTGATGCTTCATTTGCTGTGCCTTTAGAGCAGGTACTGTATATTGAAAAAGACACCCAACGAAACCTTCAAGTAAACGAATTAGATGAGTTCAACCATGAAGTCATTACATTTCAAAACAACACTGTTCAACTTTATGACTTTAATAAACTCATAGGCTCCCAAAATCACCATCAAACCATGAAAAAACTGACGTCCCAACTCGACGAATTCGAGCAATTTCATACTAACTGGATGGCAACTTTGGAAAACTCGCTTAAGAATAATGTCCCCTTTACATTATCAAGCGATCCCAATAAATGTCTTTTTAGTGACTGGTTATTAAATTACCAAACAGATGATGAAGAGTTGAAAGAAACATTACAGCGCCTCAATGAACCTCATGAAAAGCTTCATTATTTTGCTAATAAAATTAAAGAAATTAATGAAAATGATCACGAAGAAGCTTTAAAAGTTTTCGGACAAGAGCATCTGGCAATTTCATCTGATTTAAATCATTTATTTCATTTATCTAAAGAAAGAGCCCTATCAAGTGTGCGCCCTATCATATTATTTGTAGAACATAATGGTGGCAAAGTGACCGCACTTAGACTCGATAACATCAATGACATCATCACCTTTGATAAAAGTGTATTTTGCAATGACGACTCCACAGATGGAATCATGAAAGATAAAGATCAGGACTTTATGATTGAAGGATTTTTAAGGGATGGCAATGACGCACCACTGATGCTGATCAACTGCCAGCCTCTAATATCACAAGAATCAGAAAAAGTTGCTTAGACATAAGTTATTCACGCCTATATAAATTTATCCTCATTCAGCCCTATGAAAGTAGGGCTTTAACGTTCAGACAATCACTTCCCCCCCCTAGCACCACACGTTTTGTTTGTTTAAATGCTATCGAAGAAATTATTTGAGGCTCACTTGTATACCTCAAATAATGCTTAATTTCTTATTACAAAATAGCACTTTATTCGGCTTCAACTATACTAATATATTGAATGACTACGTTGCCAGAATCGAGGGAAATAATGCTCACCCGCATCTCAAGCACAACCACCTCCCTTGAAGCTAGTTCAGTCAGTAAAAAAGAGCACTTGAATACTTTTTCAAATAGCCAAACAGTCAGTGTCGGTAAAGCTAAACAGCCTCTGTCTGTATTAATCCCTATCACTGCATTTTTATTGGCTATGGTTGTAAGCCTAACGGTCAGTGTTGCCTTTTATATAGAAGATGTGAAAAGACTGAATCAAAATAAACTAAAAGAACTCACTCTTGAAAGTACATTACTGGAATCTCACTTTCAGACCTTATTATCCCAATCCGCTCAAGACGTTTTATTTTTAAGTAATACGCCACCGATTCAAGCTATTATTAAATCACAAACCATAAATTCTTCAGAAGGTTTCGATGAATGGTCAGCTCGCCTAGATACGATTTTCAGAGCATTAATCGACGTCAAGCCTCTCTACCAACAATTAAAATTTATCGGCATAGACAATGAGGGTAAAGAGCTTCTCAGCTCGCTAGAACGACACTTTTCAATTTATCGGACCCCTGAACATCACCTACAACATCATAATACCAATAATGATTTCCGCGAAACACTTTCCTTGAAAAAAGGCCAAGTATTTTTTTCTGCGATTACCTTAAACAAACACAAAGGCAAAACGGTTATTCCTCATCAACCGGTTATTTACATTCAAACGCCGGTGTTTAATAGCCTTACTGGAGCAGTATTTGGTGTCATTTCACTCAGCCTACTAGTCGACCCATTTTTTGAGTCCCTCATCAAATTTGATAATGATTTAATACTTATTAATACTAATGGAGATTATTTACACCACCCCTTATTAGAAAAGCGGTATGCTTTTGAACTGGATAATGAAGAAAACCTATTTGTCGACTTTCCAGCGTTAAAAAACAAAATTAATACTGACATGCCTGAAGTAGCATTATCAGACGTAGTAAGCAGAGATGGTGCTCAATTTAATGCCTATTTAAAACAATTGAAGACAGAAGAATACGGCCATTCAGAACCAATCTATCTACTACTTTTATCTAACAACAAGAGCCTTGAAAACGCCTTATTTCAGTTAAAAAAGCGAAGTCTCATATTGGCTATCGGTCTATCTTTGATTGCACTTGTTTTAGCCATTGTCGCCTCACATAGAATCACCAGACCCTTACGGATTCTTTCTGAGGCGGTTAGTGAATACGAAAATACTGGCATAATAGGGGCACTACCTATTGATGCCAAAGATGAAGTGGGGGTATTTTCACGCAGCTTCCATAATATGATGCAACGTGTTGATGCCGTATTCAATGAACTACAAGAGCAAAAACTCGCCTTGGACCAACACGCGATCGTATCTATCACCGACCTTAAAGGCACAATCTCTTATGCTAACAATAAATTCTGCGAAATTAGCGGATATGAAAGAGAAGAACTTATTGGACAAAATCATCGAATAGTAAAGTCAGGAATTCATCCTACTAATTTTTTTACTGACTTGTATAAAACCATAGAGGATGGCGGTGCTTGGCAAGGTGAAGTTTGTAATAAAAATAAATCTGGTGAAATTTATTGGGTAAATTCCACGATTGTCGCATTTAAGAATTTAGAGGGTAAACCCCAAAGCTATGTTGCCATTAGAACAGACATTACAGAGAGAAAATTAGCAGAAGCCGAATTAGTTTTATCAAAAGAAATCGCAGAAGAAACGCTAAAATCTAAAAGTGAATTTCTAGCAAGCATGAGTCATGAAATTCGCACCCCAATGAATGGGGTATTAGGAATGCTAGGCTTGTTATTGAATACTAACCTGAATCAGGAACAGAGTCACCGCGCGAAAATTGCAGAAAGCAGCGCACAATCTTTATTAACAATCATAAACGACATACTTGATTTTTCAAAGATTGAAGCGGGCAAGCTTGACCTAGAGATGCTCAAGTTCAACCTGCCTCAAATGTTAGGTAGCTTTTCTGACAGCATGGCTCAAATGGCGCAAGTCAAAAATATTGAATTAATTCTCGATACCACCCGACTATCTGAATCAGACATAATTGGCGACCCTGGTAGGATTAGACAGATACTAACAAACCTTGTCAGTAACGCGATAAAGTTCACCCAAGAAGGTGAAGTCATTATCCGAGCAAATTTACACGAGTATAATGAAAAATACTGGATGCTCGAATTTCAAATAAAAGATACAGGTATTGGAATACCAGCAAATAAACAATCCAAGTTATTTGACGCCTTTAGCCAAGTTGATGCATCCACCACACGTGAGTTTGGAGGAACAGGCTTAGGCTTATCCATTGTGAAACAGCTTTGCCGGCTAATGCAAGGAGATGTCAATATCAAAAGTGAAGAAGGAAAAGGAAGCACATTCTTTTGTAACATGATTGTCGAAAAAGCAGAACAAGTCAGTATCCGCATGCCAAGGGTAGACATTACAACGTTAAATATTCTAATTGTAGATGACAACGACACAAACTTGGAGGTATTACACTCGCAACTCGTTTCATGGGGTTCAAGCGTGACGGAGGCTAAATCAGGAGAGCAAGCATTATCGATCTGTGCAGAGAGAGCGGCTTGTTCACATTTACCCTTCTTTGATTTAGCCATTCTAGATATGCAAATGCCTAAAATGGATGGCGCGGAGCTGGGTAAAACACTCGCCATGCACCCAAATTACAAGAGTATGAAGCTTGTCATGATGACCTCAATGAATTTTCAAGGTGATGCTAAGAAATTAGCGCAGCTGGGCTTTAGTGCTTATTTCCCTAAGCCTGCTACTACATCTGACTTATTTGATTCAATTAATGTGCTAGCAGAAGACGGAGAAGCAATGGAACATGCAGACCCTTTAGTCACGAAACACAGCTTAAAATCATTAAGCCCAAATACACCAGACCAAAAAGTCGTAAACAAACGCCAGCTATGGCCAGAGAAAACACGCATTTTACTTGTTGAAGATAACCAAATAAATCAATTAGTCGCGACCACTATTTTAAAAGAAAACGGCTTACATGTTGATGTCGCAGGTAACGGCATAGAAGCGCTAAGCAGCCTTACAAATGCACCAAATGATGCGCCGTTTTCAGTCATTCTAATGGATTGCCAAATGCCGGAAATGGACGGCTATGATTGCTCTCAATCCATTCGTTCAGGCAACGCTGGTGAAAGAAATACTAAAATCCCCATTATCGCCATGACAGCCAACGCTATGCAAGGTGATAAAGATAAGTGCTTAGCAGCCGGGATGAGTGACTATTTATCGAAACCTATCATTACCGCCGCCCTAATAGAAAAACTTAATAAATGGTTAAACCCCACTCAGATAGACACAAAACAAGAAAATACTAAACAGAAACCACCGGTACAAGTCGAAAATGAAAATAGTATAATCTGGGATGAAGCAGAAGTACTGGAAAGAATTGGTGGGAAAAAAGATTTCTTAATCGTACTAATCAACAACTTCTTGCAAGACAGGTATACAAAATTAGAAGAGATCAAACAGGCATTTAAAGAAGACAACTTCCGTTATATACGCGAACTCGCGCACTCTGTGAAGGGCGTAGCGGGTCAACTAGCCGGTAAACAAATGATGTCGGTTTCTGCTCAGCTTGAAGAGGCGGCCAAGACGAAGAATAGGCCTAAGACAGAAGCGTTAATTCCTGAATTTGAAAATGCACTAATGGCGCTATCTAGAGTTTTCGATGAGCATATAGAAAAGTACTCAGCAAAATCGGGGCAGACCTCTAGCAAGGACATTATAAATATAGTCGAATTAACCAGTAAATTGTCATCCCTTAAAAGGATGCTGCATGATTCAGACTATATTGATCCAGATGATCTTCTCTTTTTGAGCCATGGACACAAGGATGAACATGCCTTAAGCTTATTAAAAAAATTAAAACAGCAAATTATCCAGTTTGATAATGCATCAGCATTAACCACACTCAAAGAAATAACAAATCATATAAACATTGATATTGAGCAAGGCCAATGAGTGAAACTGAAGTGAACAAAGAAGGTGAACAGAAACCCTGCATTTTGGTCGTCGATGACACTCCCGCCAACATACAGATATTAGCCCTTGTCCTGAAAGATAATTACAGAATCAAGGTGGCCACATCTGGCCCTCAGTGCTTAGAGCAGGCGCGGGGCACGGATAAACCTGATTTGATTTTATTAGATATTATGATGCCTGTTATGGATGGTTTTGAAGTCTGTAAAGAGCTTAAAGCTGACCCATCCACTAACAAAATTCCGGTAATTTTCATCACCGGTAGACAAGATATCCTCGATGAACAAAAAGGCTTTGAACTCGGTGCGGTTGACTATATTACCAAGCCTATCAGACCCGTCATTGTTGCTGCGAGAGTGAAAACCCACATCACCATTGTACAACAACAAAAAGCATTAAAAAGCATGGCATTACACGACCAATTAACTGGCTTATATAACCGACATTTTTTAATCGAAATGGCAGAGCAAAAAGTAGCGAGCGCATTACGTCATCAAGATGACTTAAGTATTTTGATGGTAGACATTGATCACTTTAAAAATATCAATGACACCCATGGCCATCAAATAGGCGACACCATTTTACAAGCAATGGGAGATTTATTAGGCAATAAATACCGTAAAGATGATGTTGTTTCCGTTCGCTTTGGCGGCGAAGAGTTTGTGGTGTTACTAAATCGGTGCAACTTGGAGCAAGCAATGATTTGTGGAGAAAAAATTCGACAGGATATTGAAAGCCTCAAGCCCGAAGGCATATCAGTCACAGCCAGTGTAGGGGCCGCTAGCCTAGATCAAAATGATAATGATTTTTCTATGCTACTCCATCGTGCCGACACTGCACTTTATCAGGCAAAAGACGAAGGCCGCAATCGTGTAGTAAGCTACTCAGAATAAACTAATAAATAATGATAGGCTCCAGTTCAAGCTGGACCTGAAATATTTCCCATACTGAGCGCTGAATTTTCTCAACCAGACTCAATAACTCTTGTTGGCTACCATTCGTATGATTGATTAGCACCAACGCTTGTTGATCATGCACACCAACACAGCGCTCTCTGTGTCCCTTCCAACCAGCCTGATCAATTAACCACCCTGCGGCTAACTTTACCTCCTTAGAATTCGAGGGTAATGGGTAACTGACTAAAGCCGGATATTGGTCGTTAAGTTGTTCGGCTTGTTCAAGGCTTATAATAGGATTTTTAAAAAAACTTCCTACGTTTGGCAATGCTTTAGGGTCAGGAAGTTTGGCCGTACGGACCTCAATCACTCTAGCGCGAATGTCAGCAAGTTTTAAATTCGCTATATCTTGAAGCGGTTTTAACTCACCATAAGCTAAGGTGAAAAACCTAATTTTAGATAAATTCAAACAAACATTAAGAATCAAAAATTGACCAGGATTTTGCTTGAATAGACTATCACGATAGGTGAACTCACACGCCGAATTCAGAACGGTCTCAACTTGATGAGTCTTTACATTAAACACCTCGACAGATATGAGCAGATCAGAAATTTCGACGCCATAAGCACCAATGTTCTGTACCGGTGCAGCGCCAACAGTTCCGGGTATTAGTGACAAATTTTCAAGACCCCTTAGCCCCCTACAGACCACCATTTCGACTAAGTCGTCCCAAATTACACCCGCACCTACTTCAACATTAACCGAACCGTTATCTTGAGGAATTAACTGTGTCGAATTACCTGTAAACTGAATAACACTCATATTAAGCGTTTCAGGCAAAACCAGATTACTGCCACCACCTATAATTAAAGCGTTGTCTTCATCAAGGTTATAGTTTGAATATACATGTTTAAGCTCTTCAACGGTGTCCACTTGTATCAACCGCTTTGCAACACATGGCAAGGCCAAGGTGTTCATCTCTCTTAAACAAGCTTGCTCTATTACCTTAATCACCAGCACTAACTCTCAGAAAGCTGTTTGATAAAACCATCGCTGGCTGACTCCAAAAGATCGATAACATGCTCAAACCCTTGAGACCCACCATAATAAGGGTCAGGAACGGATGTCTCAGAAAACTCACCGTATTGTAGAAATAAAGTTAACTTGTACAGGTAAACACTCGGACACGTTTGTTTCAAGACATCTAAATTATCAGTATCCATGGCTAAAATATAATCAAAATACTCAAAATCAGAATGCTCAACCTGCCTTGCTTTTAATAGGCTTAAATCGTAACCCCGATCTTGAGCAGCCAACAAAGACCTTGAATCGGGTGATTTACCAATATGCCAGGCGGCAGTGCCAGCTGAATCAATAAAATACTGCTCAGTCAAGCCCATCTTGTTTATTTTTGCCTGAAAAATGCCTTGTGCACTTGGCGATCGGCAAATATTGCCCAAACAAACAAATAGTATTTTGGTCATCACCGCCGCTCTTTTATTGGGAAAATTGCTGCCTAAGTCGTTCAAGGTCATCCATTGTATCGACGCCAGCCGGCGGCGTAAAAAGCGCTGGTTCGACATGAATATCAACGCCATTTGACAGCGCACGAAGCTGCTCCAAACACTCAAGCTGTTCAGTCATACTGGGTGCCCACTCCACATAATTTTTTAAGAACCCAACCCGGTAAGCGTAAATGCCAATATGTCGATAGTAGTTCGCATCTTTCGGTAAGATCTTATCCTCAAGAGAAAACCCCTCTCTACACCACGGAATAGGTGCTCGACTGAAATAACTCGCCAAACCATTGTGATTAAAAACAACTTTGACGACATTAGGGTTAAACACTTGCTCTACTTCGGTGATTTTTTCACACAATGTCGCTATGCCGGCAGAAGCTCGTTTCGCTAGATTACCGGCCACTTGATTGATTAACTCCGGAGGGATCATCGGTTCATCCCCCTGAACATTCACGACAACATCTTGCTTAGGGAGCTTTAATTTTGTGACTACTTCTTCCAAACGGTCAGTACCTGAAGGGTGCTGATCAGACGTCATAATAACCTGTGCACCAAAACCCTGAGCCACCTCGAAAATCCGCTGATCATCTGTCGCGATAACAACTCGTTGAGCGTTCGACTTATTCGCTTGGTCAAAGACATGCTGAATCATCGGTTTACCTGCTATATCCATTAACGGTTTTGCAGGCAATCGAGTAGAGGCATATCTGGCTGGGATAATAACGGTAAAAGACATAAGATTAGTTCAACTTCAGTCAGTCTGATATTACTTAAATTAAGATTATGATAACGTGAATAAATTCACAATAAACCTACTATTTCTCAAGCTTTTCATCAGTGGTTAACGTTCTAGCTTCTGTTTCTAGCATGACAGGAATACCGTCTTTAATGGGGAATGCCAACGCATCGATTTTACATACTAATTCATTTTGTTCTTTATGGTATGTCAACTCGCCTTTACAACAAGGGCATGCCAATATTGATAATAATTTCTTATCCATTTAACCAACCTTTCGATTTTAAAGAAGTAACAACTTCAGCAGTTATATCACCACTCAGTTGTGCAGTAACAGGTAAATACCATGCATTTTTTAAGTCGAGATGCCGGCACTTAACCGCATCTTTCTCCGTCATAATAATGGGTAACGCTTTTCCGAAATCAAGATCAGACTCACTATAAGAATGATGATCGCTAAACACATGGCGAACGACCTCCAAGCCTTGAGCTTCTAGTGCTTTGAAGAAACGCTCTGGATTTCCAATTGCGGCCATCGCATGCACTTTTTCATTTTTTAATGTTGCCAGCTGACGTGTGTTCTCGCCATTAATCGATGATAATTGCTCCCCATTCAGGGTCATTTTGAAAGTTCGACCACAAGCAGCCTGCTTTAAACTATTCTTTCCATTGATCACCAGGAAATCAATACTGCTTAACCTAGCAACAGGCTCTCTCAAGGGCCCCATAGGAAGAAGACAACCGTTACCCCATTCCCGCTCTCCATCGACAACACATACCTCTACATCTCGCCCTAAAGCATAATGTTGCATACCATCATCGGCAACAACAATATCACACCCCTTATTTTCAAGAGCCTTAACGGCTAACTTTCTTGAAGGACTTACAAATATCGGACATGAGGTCTGCTGACGTAGCATTAATGGTTCGTCACCTACCTCATGAGACACACTGTTAGCAACTACTTCTCGCACCTCATCATTAGGTATTGAGGTGCCATAACCTCTGCTCACAATACCGGGTTTATACCCCATATCTGTTAGAGATTGAGCAAGATGAGCGACTAAGGGGGATTTACCTGTACCGCCAATAGTAATATTCCCCACAATCACCACAGGTAAATTTGAACGATATACTTGAAAAGCACCTAAGCGAAAAAGTAGCAGCCTGATAACAATGACAAACTTATATAATAAGGCAAAAGGAAATAAAAAATATAGCCAGATAGCTCCCTCATACCATGACCTGGAAACAAAGTCTGAGAATTTACCCTTCATAAAGCCAACACCGCCTTTGAGTGGGATGGGCTATCATAGCGCTAGCTTGATTGGTTTGTATCAACATCATCAGATAAGTTCATATTATATAATTTAGCGTATTCTCCATTTGCCTTCAGTAATACTTGATGAGTGCCTTGTTCAATAATACGCCCCTCATCCAGTACAACTATTTTATCGGCATTTTCAACTGTCGATAAACGATGAGCGATCACCAGTGTGGTTTTACCTTTCATTAACAACGCTAATTCGCTTTGTATTAATTTCTCAGACTCAGTATCGAGCGCTGAAGTCGCTTCATCTAATATTAATATTGGCGCGTCCTTCAACAAAGCTCTCGCGATGGCAATTCTTTGCTTTTGCCCTCCTGAAAGAGAAACGCCGTTATCCCCGACAATCGTATCAAAGCCTTCCTCTTTAGCCTCTATAAATGCCAACGCATTGGCTTTTTTAGCAACCGCATATAAGTCTTCCTTTGAGCAGCCAGACAGGTCTCCATACGCAATATTTTTACCCAAGGTATCATTGAATAAGGTCACATGCTGGGTCACCAAGGAAATTTGATCCCTCAATGAACGAAGGGTGTAATCACAGATAGGTGTGCCATCAAGTGTGATACTGCCAGAATCTACTTCATAAAAACGTGGTATCAAGTTTGCTAAAGTAGATTTACCACTTCCGGAACGCCCTACAAAAGCAACAGTCTCACCCGCATTCACCGTCAAGTTTATATTTTTTAGCACGCTATTGTTTGCGTTATTATATTTAAAAGAAACATTTTTTAATATTAGCTGCCCTTTTACTCTTTGAACGGTTTTGGTGCCTTCATCAATTTCAGCAGGCGCATCAATGATTTGAAATAAATCTCGGGCTGCGGCCACACCCCTTTGTATTTTTTCATTCACTTGTGTCAGCTGACGAATAGGCTTAGCCATAGTTGCTGCCGCAGCTATGATGACCACGAAACTACCTGCTGTCATATCCCCTCTAATCTCAGGAGCAAACGCAATCCAGATCAGCATTGCAATCGCGACAGCAACAAGTGATTGTACAATTGGTGTGCTAATTGCCTTGGTAAAATGCATTTTCAAGCTTTGCGTCAAGTTGTCTAGGCTTGCTTCCTCAAAACGTTTACTTTCATAACCTTCACCGCCGAAAATGCGCACCACCCGATAGCCATTTAACACTTCAGACGTAACGTGAGTGACTGTGCCGACCGAACTCATTATTCGTTGACCTAACTTTCGAAAGCGTTTACTAACATACCCAACCAAGATGCCAATCAGTGGCCCTACAGCCAAAAACATTATTGTTAGCTTCCAGTTAGCGAAGACCATCACAGCCAGTAAACCTATTACGGTCAAACCTTCACGCACAATAACTGTGATAGCATCTGTAGTTGCTGATGACACTTGCTCAACATTAAAGGTTATACGAGAAATTAAGTGCCCAGTTGAACTGGAGTCAAAGAAATGGCTGGGTAAGCGTAAATAGCGATCAAAAACCTGTGTCCTGATCTGATGAACAATATGCCTACCAACATAAGCAATATAATAACCTCCCAGAAAGCCACCTAGTCCTCTTAAAGAAAAGAGTAAGATGATCAGTCCGGGTAATAGTAAGCGGTTTTCATCAGTAGGGTTATCAACAGCTTCAATAACAAACTCTAGTGTTTGCGCCATAAAAGCACTAGCGGCGGCATAAATCGCGTTACCGATAATACTCAGAATAAAATAAAACTTTAACGGCTGAATATAAACTAAGAGTCGCCGATAAAGACCCCAGTTGGAATCTTCTAATTTGGGTACAAATGAATTTTCCGTTGGGGGAATGGACGATGTATCCATTGTTATTGTCTAACCTGCTTCAAGTGAATTGTAGCGACTGGCAAGAAACAGTGTAAAGCAGTGTTTACGTTTCGCTCTGACACTAGTTAGACTTAGAGCGCTGAGTAGTTATGCTTAATTGAACAAACCCCAACTGACCTGCTACATCCATCACTCTTACCACATACTCGTGAGATGTTTTTGCATCAGCAGTGATGATAAAAGGAATACCTGAGTCTCCGCCGGATAATTTTTGCACGGCTTTTTTCAAGGTTTCTTCTTGATTGTTCACTAGACCACGATCGTTGACAGAATATTCACCTGCGGCGCTCACAATCACTTCAATTTCTTTCACCGCATTCTTTGCGGGTTCAGCACTTGATTGAGGCAAGTCAATTTCAAGATGACTCTCTTTGGTAAACGTTGTCGATACCATAAAGAATATCAGCAATAAAAACACCACATCAATCATAGGTGTTAAATCAATAGATAAATCTTCGCCGTTCTGTCGTTTAAAATTCAAGAGTCTTTCTCGCCCGGCGCAACAGCCTCACGATCACCATGAACCACTTCAACCAACCGTAGAGATTCTTGCTCCATATTCACTACAATCTCATCTACTCGACGTGTGAAATATCGATAAAATATCAAAGCAGGTATCGCAATGGTCATCCCTGCAGCGGTGGTTATAAGCGCTTCAGAAATACCACCCGCTAAAGCCGAAGCATTTCCTGCTCCCTCTAGTTGAAGTTGAGCAAAGACTTTTATCATCCCGATAACCGTTCCAAGCAAACCAAGCAAGGGCGCAATAGCGGCAATAGTTCCTAGGGTATTCAAAAACCTTTCCA
>ENA-OSET01002521-OSET01002521.1-sediment-metagenome-genome-assembly--contig:-NODE-2521-length-17655-cov-23.979065_pt1 | contig 17655 bp, 7 predicted proteins | sample MGYA00237882_ERZ534229 | MGnify/ENA primary metagenome ERZ534229 (study PRJEB26408, sample SAMN06266212) | sediment metagenome | isolation source: Hudson Canyon methane seep mesocosm | place... | reverse complement strand
ATCTTGTGGAATTACAATGTGCATATTATTCCCTGTAGGGGTGACTTTCGCAAAATAATCAGCACTGTTTTCAATCATTTGAGACGTAGAAAATCTATACTCCAGGTCATTTGAAAGGTAAATGAGCGTGTCAGCTTCATAGATTTTTAACTGATATCCTTGTCCTGGATACATGTTACCTATACCATTAAAATCCCATTCAGGTAAATATGGATTCCCATTGTAGTCTTTCACTATCGATAAATTATCATTACTGCTCAAGTCTGCAAATACTTCATCTGCTGGAGCTGGTGTTACTCTAAGGTAAGAGGCCATATTCCAACCGGATTGTAATACAATAGGGTGATCTTCAGGATACATCTGTAAACCACAGATTTCAAGCGTATCAGAAGTATTTGTTTTTATTTGATAACCATAATGGAAATCAAGTTCGCCTACACCATTAAATGCCCATTCAGTTAAGTAAGCATTACCATCATTATCTTTAAGGATAACTAAATTATCTACAATAGAATTCATCACCAACTCTGCATCCATATCATCTGCTTGTATATATGAAGAATACATAAACCAACCTCCCGGAAGTTCCACTTGCTGACAAGTATAATGCTCCAAGGCGTTAAGGAATGTTAGACCATTTGCAGTAAATATTGAAGGACCAACAGAGTAGCTTGGGTTTAATTCGTATTGCTCACAAGTTAATATGTCCCATACCATCCAAATAAATTCTTGCCCTGCTTGTAGTCCATCAATCTCATCTGTCGTTGAGTCATCACCCATTACAGCAATGAAGGTAGTTTCACCAACAATTGAAGTATAGCCTGCACATTGCAATTCACCATTTTCATTGTGATAGAAAACTCCTATGGTACTTCCAATAGTTAATGGTTGACCATTTATATCTATTGAAATACCTTCTGGAATCATCATCGTATGATTTGATCCGGTGTTTTCGAATTCCCAGTTGTCAGGCACTGAACATATATATTCACATGAACCGTCTTCTAGATTTGCTTCAGGATTATAATTAAATGCTGTTTCATCTAAACATCCTTGAATCACTGGAATACAACTACCATCAGGTGTATTGGCATCTGGATTATAATTAAATGCCAAAGAATCTAAACATCCGAAGATAATAGGAACGCATGATCCATCATCAACTGTTGCAAGAGAGTCATAGTTATATGCCCACGGATAAATACATCCTTCACGATAACAAGAACCATCTTCTGTGTTTACATCAATTAATATAGAACCCGTCAGGGGATTAGAGAATCCATCATTGTCATAGTCATTGAAGTTATTAGCCCAATCAAACATACAGCCATAGATAAATGGAATACAAGAACCATCATCTTCAGTTGCTTCAGGATTATAACTTAATGCTGTCTGATCTGCACAACCATCTATCTCATTCTCATCACAAACCCCGTCATTATCAGCATCATTTAAGCAGTTTTCTTCACAGTCTAGATTGGTTGCAACAGGATAAGTACACTCTCCAATTGAAGGCTCATATGTGTTAGCTGTAGCGTCATAGTTACATGCACTTTCATCAATACAGCCATAGATATATGGAATACAAGAACCATCATCCTGAGTTACCTCCGGATCAAAATTAAACATAGATGGATCAGTACAACCAGATGTAATCAATATTTCACACGAACCATCATCTGTATTTGCTTCTGAGCTGTATTCAAAATATAAAGGAGTAATACAACCATATACTACTGGAACACATGAGCCATCATCTACAGATGCCTGAGAATCATAGTTAAACATGCTATCGTCAGTACATCCAAATAAATCATTACAAGTCATTGTTAATTCGTAATCTCCTGAAAAACTCATGTTTCCCTCAATTAAAACAAAATAATTTCCAGGTTCTAGAGATACATTTGCAATAGTTTGCCAGCCACAATTACCACAGTCATCACAAGAATATATTTCATTTGAGAAATTATCTTGGAAAATTCGGATGTATGTATCAAAAGAAGAATTACAAGTTGAAAACTCTATATCAGAATTATTTGTGACTTGGAAATAATAAATATGTTCAGATGATTCTCCTCCATATGAATTATTACTATTTGTTGTGTTACCATTAATAATTTCTCCACATTCTATAATTCCTGTTGGTTCACATGAACCATCATTTATTACCGCATTTGGATCATAGTTAATAGAGGTAACATCTACACAACCAGGATATCCACAGGATATATCAGAAGATGCCAGATTTAATGAGAATGAACCAATATTAATAGAATGTGTTCCCGCATTTACCCAGTAATCTTGAATTGATCCTGATGAGAAGCCCGTGTTTCCACAAGTAACTATCATATGATAGGAGCCGGCATCAAGATTAAGCGGGTAGTCTATTATGAGCTGCTGGTACTCTCCTTCATGGTAGTAATAACCAGATTGAATCGTTTGTACATGTGTTTCAAGACTATCAAACAAAAGTAAATAATATGAATTTATTAAAGAATCTCCACTCTCAAGATTGATAATCATTTCTGAATCATTCTCTAGTTCAAAAGTGTAATAACTGGAATTTTCATATCCTAGTGAATAGTTATTTGAACCATTTATAGTGGTGTCCAATCCACATTCAAGAGCTCCTAGATTAAAAGGCCCACATGATCCATTGTCAATCGTTGCATATTCGTTGTAGTTAAAGAAGGTTGAGTCGGTACATCCATAAATATTACAAGAGTCATCAATCATAAAAAGTTCAAGAAGAAACGAACCAGTTCCTTGCATGTCTGTTTCCATTTTTAAATAGTAGTCATGGAGAGTCCCATAATAGAAGGATGGATGATCTTCAGTTACTACCATATAATAAGTCCCAGCCTCAAGATCCAAAGAATAATCGATTATGTAATAACCTTGAGTATATGAAATATATTGTATGTATGTTCCTGTGCTGTCAAATAGAATAATATATGGGTCATCCATTGATGAATATCCATCAAGATTAATAATTATTTCACCAGCATTAATCATCTCAAATTCGTAGTAAGTTGAGTTTTCGAATCCATTTTGTTCAGAGTTTGATCCAAGTAGAATATTTGAACCACATTCTAAATCGTTAATATATGTTGGGTATACACATGATCCATCCTCAATTGTTGCATTATTATGATAGTTAAGAGCTGTCTCATCCATGCATCCAGGATAATCGCACGTACCATCATTTAAAGAAAGACTTAATGTGAAAGATCCACCGCTTAGGTAATTACATAAAGAATTACACCACATTTCACAAGCCTCAGACGAGTTTGTTTGACTCCAGTAATACTGATCAATCGATGATCCATCACAATAATAATATTCTCTTATTACCATATAATAACTTCCCGCATTAAGGTTAAGTACATAATTGTTTATATCGTAATAATTAGTGTTCTGTATAGATGTTATTCTTAAACCAGTAGTGGCGTCATAAATAATTATTAATGGCTCATACCATGAATTATTACCATCAAGATTAATAATTATTTCCGAATCATTTTCAATTTCTAAAGTGTAGTATATTGACTGTTCAAATGAATTAGACCAGGGGTTCAGTGGAGTCTCTGCCGACATTATAGTATCAAATCCGCATTCAAGAACCCCAAGATTAATCGGTAAATCACATAATCCATTGTCCACATTAGCCAAAGGATTATAGTTTAAAGCCATATTATTAGTACAACCTGTTATCTCACAATTACCATCTGAAATAGTTAGTTGTAAATTAAATGAACCTGATCCCTGAGAATTACTTTCCATACTTGATACGTAATCGTTAAGCGTTCCAGAACACCCTAAGACATTTTCATTTGTCACATAAATACAGTCTTCACCGCCAATACCACCTGTGTATGGGGCACCCCCAGAAAGTAATTCTTCTCCATTTTCATCAGATATAGTCCATGAAACTTCTGTTTGCCATGATCCACCAGTACAAATTACTTGAACACATTGGGTAGAATCTATACATAATGACCCTGATGCAAAACCATCAGATCCTGAGTTTAATGTGAAGGCTTGTCCATTAACAACAAGAGAATTACCATTCCAGCCATCACCATAAGAATCATACATATTAATTTGAATTGTAGACAATCCATTTTCACAGGCATACGCACATGTTCCATCATCATCTATTGCATTTGAATTATAGCTCAAAGCCAAACTGTCAGTGCATCCAGATTCTGTATATATACAAGATCCGTCGTCTTCAGTGAATTCAGGATTACCTGATGTTATAGCCATATAATACTTGCCAGCTTCAAGGCTTAGGAAATTGTCTAAATATGAGCTGAGGTAAATCGTTTCTATATATATTTGAGCACTATCAAATAAAACAAGATATGGTGAAAAATATGAATTGTTAGCAACCTGAAAATCTAACTCAATTTCAGAATATTGATCTAATTCAAAAGAATAATAAACTGAGTTTTCAATTCCTAAAGATGTAGTTGATTCACTGAAAGAATAATTATTTCCGCATGTCAAAGTGTCTAGGACATTAGTATACACACAAGATTCATCTTCGACTGTAGCATAAGGATGTGTATTTAAAGCTGTAGGATCAAGACATCCACTTACACCACAATTTCCGACAGAATTACTAAAGTAAGAACTATAATAATCATCCGATCCCTCAATGTATTTGAATGTTTGATTACCAATGACAAAAGAAGCTTGATCTCCGTCAAAACTCGAAGGCCTAAATATTTCTAAAGAGTAACATGATGTGGAGTCCATACAAATGTAATCTCCAAAATCCAAACTTCCTGAGGCAATGAATTCATTATTTTCAGAGAGAATAAAACCGCTAATTCCAGAAGAATTTGACCAATAAGAATAAATTTCGTCACCATTACAAACCTCTTCTGTACAATTTGTATACACAAGGTCATTTCCAAAAGGGAGTGTGTAAGTTCCAAAGTTTCCAATTGAAATAGTATTTTGTCCCCACCCATTTGAAGATGAAGAAAACAAAGAGAAGTTGTAACATTCGTTTGGATTCATACAATATTCAGGGTGATAATTGTAGGTGTCAGTATTGTAATCAAAATGAGAATAGTTTATTTGGTGAGATGATATAATATTTTCATCGTAATCACTAATAATCCAAGAATTTGAAGTAGAATTAACTCCATCCCAATTGTAATTGATTTCTGTCCAACCCCATTCACATAGCTCACCACATGATCCGTCATCTTCAGTTGATAGAGGGTTATAATTAATGCCAGATGGATCAGTACAACCAAGGTAATTACAGGTACCATCATAAGACGTGAGACTTAATGTATATGATCCGGTCCCTTGATGATTATTTTCCATATTCAAATAGTAATCCTGAAGTGTGCCATCTGAAAAATTAGGATCATTATAAGTTGCCACAATATAATAAGTGCCTGGGTTAATATTTATGATGTGCTTATAAATGTAGTTTTCCATATTATATTCTATAGTTTGAACATAATATTGAGAACTATCGAATAGAACGAGATATGGCGAATAAGAAGAATAAGAATTAGTTGGGGTATGTCCAAGTGTAATACTAAGATCAGAGTTATTATTTACTTCAAAAGTATAATAGCTAGAATTTTGATGTCCATAATTAGAGTTATTTGAACCATTTATAACGGTATCTATTCCACACTGAAGATTTCCTAAATCATTCGAATATTCACATGATCCATCATCAAGTGTAGCACTTGGGTTAAAGTTAAGTGCGGTGATATCTGCACAGCCAGGGAAAGAACATGTCTGATCAAAAATGGCAAGATCCAATGAAAAATATCCAGTATCTTGCTCATTAGTACTCATGTCAGTATAATAATCCAAGAGAGTTCCTGAATATAAACCTGGGCTATCCCCAGTGACAACCATATAATATGTTCCACTCTCAAGTTCAATGGAGTAATTATTTATAGAATTTCCTTGATTTGCATTTATGTATTGCATGTATGTTTGAGTACTATCAAATAGGAGTAAATATGGATTATCTAAACCTGCGTTACCCATATAAAAACCACTAACATAAACAGAACTAATATCTGACTCAAGATTAATAATCATTTCAGAGTCATAGTCTAAATTAAAAGTGTAGTACACAGAATTATCAAATCCATAAACTGACGTAATAGCTCCATTTAATATTGTATCCTGTTCGCATTGTAGCGTACCTAAATTTATAGGTCCACATAATTCGTTATCTATATTGGCAAAGGAATTGTAGTTAATAGCTAGAGAATCAGTACATCCTAGGTAATCACATGAGCCATCATAGGGAGTTATACCTAATGAATAAGAAAAAGTATGACTTGGATCTGAATCCATATCTAGGTAGTAATCCTGAATAGTTGCAGATGTTGCATCCATATTATAATATGGCCAATTTGAATAGCTATCATTAGTAACTATCATAAAATACAAACCTGGATTTAGATTTAAAATAACACTATCAATATTAGAGTAATAACCATCATCATGAATTATTTTATTGGTGTAGGTGATTTTATGTATGTACATTTGGGTACTATCAAATAACAGTATATTTGGCCAAGAATAATTAGAAGTGCCAGAAGAAGTCGTTGCTATGTCAAATTGAATGTCCGATTCATTTTCAATTTCAAAAGAATAATAATTTGAGTTTTCAAATCCATAATTCATGGTGGTAGAGTCAGAAATCTGAGTATTAATTCCACATTCAAGATTTCCCAGACTGTGTGGTACACATGATTCATCTGCTATATTTACAAATGAATTAAAGTTAAGAGCTAAAGAGTCCATGCAACCAATGTAATCACATCCTCCATCATTCATTAAAAGATTTAGATCATATGAAACGGCATAACTTGAGTTTTGTCCATAAAGATATAATCTAGCTTCTTCGAATGATGGTATCTCATCAAGAATCCACCACGGAATTCCAGCGTAACTTATTATCATAAAATACTGCCCTTCCTCAAGAATTAATGAAGGTGTATTATATGGATAAGTACAATCATAATATACCTTTTGAATATACTGTTGTGAACTGTCAAATAGATATAGGTATCCGGATATACACCAATCTGGATTGAAAAGATTTAGATCAACAAGTATTTCCGAATCATTATCTAGGTCAAAAGAATAATATTTTGAGTTTTCAAACCCATAACCTGAAGAAATAGAGTCAGAAATATCAAAATCAACACCACATTCCAGTGTTAATGGAGTCAGTGTTTCACATGATCCATCATCTACATTAGCATTTGAGTTAAAATTAAAAGCTAAAGAATCTAGACACCCATAATATACACAATTACCGTCATCATCTATATCATTGTATATAATTGTCCCCGCACCATTCGTTTCACCAGAACAAGTTGCGCAATTATTTATATCTGTTGAATAAATACAAATATCCAATGAGTCTGTGGCAAATTCCATGTAGTTACAAGCAGCTTCATCTAAACAGCCACTGACTTCATCAATTGCAGAAAAATTCATTATACTATTAGTGCAATAACCATATCCATAATATTCACAGTAATATGAGCTATTTGGATTGCCACATGAATTAAGGGTATTTGGTGAAGAATGAAAATTAATAATCCCTACATAATTGTTTAATCGAAGAGCAAAAGTCGGCCACTCTCCACAGGGTAAGCCGTCAATTTCTGGAGTTGATGAGTCATCACCCCATAGAGCTAGACCAAAAAATCCTGTTGAAATTGTTTCAAGACCAACACACTCTAGTGTACCGTCTCCGTCAAAATCGTAAAATGCACCAATTTGACCACCTACAAAGCTGTCTAATTCGTTTGCATTTACACCTATAGTCATATTTTCTCCTGTGTTCGAGGGAGAAACAAACATTTCTGGTGTAATTACTTGAGCAAAAAGGTTAGCATTGAAAATAAGTGCAAGAAAGAGGTAGAATGGCTTTTTCATACAAATAGGGGTTTAGAATATTTAGTTTAGCTCGAAAGCAACATAAAGTAGCTCCAAATAGATGTTAAGCTACCTGAAGCGCACATTTACCAATACAAAAAGCTATAAAAGCTTTGATATAAAGTGGTTTACGTTGTAATATACTATATATAATTATACTAAAAAAAATGGTTTTGGGTGAGCGGTAGGAATTATTGAGTGAGCGGTAAAAAATGAGTGATAATACCTATAATAAACTATTTAAAAGAATTTTAAACTCATTTCAACTTTTTAAGTCACTTGTGAGTTTAAAGGAAATTAGAACATAAAATTTGTATAATTATAGTAAAGTATAATCTAAATAGTTTCAGTATATTTATACTGATAATAAGAGCTAAAACAGCCTAAGTGTTTAAACAGTGTTGACTGGGTAAAACAAGGGGTTAAACAGCTGAAAATCATAGCAAAGGGAAAAGTGTTCACGCCCCTTCCTCTCTGCAAAAGCCCTTTTCACTCTGCAAAACAATCCCGCATTTGCGGGATTTCGCATTTAAAGGCCAATTGAATATATATATTTTTAAAAAGTTCCCGTTTTTTATAAAAAATTGTAAAAAATGATTAAAAAAAGAGTGTTTATTGATTAAAAATAGCAAAAATGAACGAAAAATAGATTTTCATAAAGCATCGACATACTATCAATTTTAAACAATTTTAGAATGTAAAGGCTCCAGAGGAGAATCTAGAAAATATTGTTTGTAAATTCATTAAGTTATATTTGCATAAATATACTTTAAAATATGAAAAACATCGCTTCTCCATTTACCTTACCTAATGGAGCCATTTTAAAAAATCGCATCGCTAAATCAGCGATGAGCGAAAATATAGGAACCCTCACAAATGCCCCAACACAGACGCTTATCAATGCCTATAAAATATGGGCTAAAGGGAATCCAGGGCTTTTAATTACTGGTAACGTAATGATTGATAGTAAAGCCATAGGCGAGCCTAGAAATGTTGTGGTAGAAGACTACACCCATTTTGACTTATTAAAAGCTTGGGCAAAAACCGTCGAGGGAACAGGCGTACATTTATGGCCACAATTAAATCACCCCGGAAGACAAGCCTTTGGATCAATCAATAGAGAAGTTGTTGCCCCATCTGCTGTACCATTAAAAATGGGAGGAGCATCAAAAATGTTTAAACTCGCCACACCTTTAACAGAAGAGGCGATTTTGGACATCATTAAACGCTTTGGTAATAGCGCGAGAATAATGAAGGAGGCTGGTTTTACAGGCTGTCAAATTCACGGGGCACATGGCTATCTTGTTAGTCAGTTTTTATCGCCTATCAGTAATACCCGAACAGATCAATGGGGTGGTCCGCTAAAAAACAGAGCTCGCTTTTTGCTAGAAGTGTATCGTGAGATTCGCCAGCAGGTAGGTCCAGATTATCCTGTTGGAATTAAAATTAACTCTGCCGATTTTCAACGGGGCGGTTTTACCGAAGCAGAATCCATGGAGGTGGTGAAATTTCTTTCCCGTGAAGGAATGGACTTGATCGAAATTTCTGGAGGGACCTATGAAAAACCTGCCATGGTAAAAGGAAATCGCAAACAAAGTTCTATTGAAAGAGAGGCCTATTTTTTAGACTACATTGAAAAAGCACGAAAAATAACTGATAAACCTTTATTGTTGACAGGTGGATTTCGTTCTGTTAAAGTAATGGAAGATGCCCTGGCAGGCCGAAAACTAGATATGATTGGTTTAGGGCGGCCTTTTTGTCTGTACCCCAATTTAGCACAAGATATTTTTGACGGAAAAGAGACTCGTTTTGAGGCACCCGTTCCAACCACAGGCATAAAACTATTAGATAAAATGGGAGGAGTTGAACTTCCGTGGTATGAATTGCAAATACAACGTTTAGGGAAAGGTAAAAAACCCAAACCTAATCTTGCCGGTATCTGGGCTTTTATTTTTACCTTGAGAGGATTGTTTTTAAAATCGTTTTTAAAGAATTAAGCCAAATTATTTGAAGACTTACAAAAAATTATTAATTATGAATAACTTATTTTCAGATGAATACTATAAGTCCCCTCTATTCACTGGTTCAATGTTAGTTGGATTGGGTTTAGGATTTATATGGGAGCAAATTCCGGGAGGTGTTATCCTAGGTATGGGAGTTGGTTACATATTAAGTTATTTTTTCAAATCATCGGAAAACGAGCAATAATATTCTTCATTTTAAATCATTTATAGTGTCATATCTGTGTCCCCTAGCTAACTCTAAATCGGGTTAGAGAGGTGGGAAGGTGAAAGTATATTTTTGTATATTTATTTTTCACAAACCTCACATCTATGAAAAACGTATTATACCTTTGCATAATACTCATAACATTCTCTTCTACTTTGATTCATGCTCAAGAACTGTTACCTAAGTCAATGACCAAATACGAAGAGTCCATTCTTGACACATACTTATCAAAATTTTCAGAAAAAACAGCAACAAATCCACCTGACTTCCCAGTTCGCACTATGGCAGAATGGGAAGAAATTAAGGCGATTACACTTAGCTGGCAAGGTTATTCCGGGATTCTTACTGAAATTGTTAGAGAGGCGGTTGAAGAAGTTGAAGTTATCATCTTTACATCAAATAGTACTAGCGTTGAAAACACCTTAATTAATGCGGGGGTAAACACCGAACAGGTCACGTATATTAATCAATCCACAAACTCCATTTGGATTAGAGATTATGGCCAACACGCTGTCTATTCAAATGATGTAGAGGACCAAGTTTTAGTAGATTGGATATACAATAGGCCACGACCTTTAGATGACGAAAGTCCACAATTGATAGCAGATTATTATGACTACGAATTGTATGCTACAAACTCAGGAGATAATCAATTGGTAAATACCGGAGGTAACTTTATGACTGATGGAATGGGTAATGCATTTGCATCTAATCTTATATTAGAAGAAAATGACGGCTGGGGTCCTTATAGTTCTGTGAACTATCCCAATCATAGTGAAGCAGAAATTGATGATATTATGAGTCAGTTTATGGGTCTTGATCAATATGTTAAGATGGAAACACTTCCTTATGATGGCATTCATCATATTGACATGCATATGAAATTACTGAATGAAGAAACTCTTTTAATTGCAGAGTATCCAGATGGAGTTGCAGATGGGCCTCAAATTGAAGAAAATATTCAATATGTTTTAGATAATTTCACGACACCTTATGGCAATCCTTACAACATAATTAGGATTCCGAGTCCACCAAGCACAAGCGGAGCATATCCTAACAATGGAGGGTCATACAGAACATACACCAATTCGGTTTTTATTAACTCAAAAGTATTGGTGCCGTTTTATAGAACTGAATATGATACAATCGCACAACGAATTTATGAAAATGCTCTACCTGGTTACGAAATCATAGGAATTGATTGTGACAACTCTGGAAATAATATCATATCAGCCAGCGGCGCCATTCATTGCATCACAAAAGCTGTAGGTATTGATGATCCTTTATTGATTAATCATGCCCCTATGAAAAGTATGAATTATGTTCCAACCTTACATTTTGAAGCCTCAGCTCAACATCGTTCTGGAATAGAATCTATGGAATTATTCTACAAAATAGCTGGAGGAAATTACACAAGTTTATTAATGAATAATATACTAGATAATAATTATGCTATTGATGTTTATGGAATTCCTCCTAATACGGAAATTGAATATTATTTTAAGGCAACTGCTTCGAGTGGTAAAGTCATAAACCGCCCTATAGTAGCCCCTCTAGGAGGGTTTAAATTTACAATTGAACTGACATATCCATCTTCTCAAAGTATTGAATTGAATTATGGGTGGAATCTAATTTCCTCATACTTAAACCCTAATCAATCTGTAGATCAACTCTTTGCTTCCATTGAAGAAAATATAGTAATTGTTAAAAATAATACCGGCATGGCGTACCTTCCAGAATGGAGTTACAATGGAATTGGTGCATTCAATTCTCTTGAAGGCTATTTTGTTAAAACAAACTCAAATACAACACTCAATATGAATGGAGTTTTTATTGTCCCTGAAGAAAACCCTATTCCTTTAAACAATGGATGGTCTGCAGTTTCTTATTTAAGAATAGACGAGGTACCTGCAGAATTGATATTTGCCGAAATTGTAAATGAAAATAATTTAGTGATTGTCAAAAATCACTTAGGACAAGCATATCTTCCTGATTGGGACTTTAATGGTATAGGAAACTTAATCCCTGGTCAAGGGTATCAACTAAAAGTAAATCTAGCTGATCAATTACTTTATTTACCAATTATTGAAACATACTAAATCAGTATATCCAAAATAATAAGCAACGCAAATTGTTAAATCATAGTTTCAAATTAGTGAACTTAAGAGTAAATTATTCGAACTTTTGGAAGAGTTAAATATGTTTATTCCCTAAATTTCTTCAAAATATTTCTAAAAGGGGCTCGAACGAGAACCTCCAAGCGTAGCCATAAGGTCAAATGGTATTTATTTATCATTTGACCTATTTTCGTGCCTTATTAGGTAGAGTTATGGACAATCACATCTTAACATCTTTTTTTAAGCATCAATTTTATAGCAGTATAAAATGTTAATATTGCACCATCAGTTTATGTTGATCATCGGGGGATGAATAATGTAATTTACTCTATAAGCCACTCTTCTGAGTGGCTTATTTATTCTTTTAATATCTTCAAAACCATCTAAAAGCGGTTCGAACGAGAACCTACAAGCGGAGCCTTATAGGTCAAGTTATTTTAAAATAACTTGACCTTTTTTATTTACTATATTTGATTATATATAAACTACTATTTATGAAAAAGCTAGTTTACCTATTTCTTTTTGCTCCTATATTGGTCATTGGTCAAAACACCATTAAAATAGATGGGTTTTTTGATGATTGGATAGGAATAACTAATACTTATTTTGATTCTGAGTTTGATTCACAATCTATTGAACTTTTGAACTTCAGTGTTTCGAACGATAATGAATATTTATTTCTAAGAATAAAATTAGGAGATCAAATTGATCTAACCGAACCCTATGTTAACCCAGCTGAGTTATTTATTTACCTTGATTCAGATAACAACTACTCTACAGGCTATTCTACTAATAATATTGGGTCTGAATACGGTATTAACTTCTTTGGAAAATTCATATTTGATGATAGTAACGAAAATTTTGTTGACACACTTTCTTTTTATGATCTAGATGTTATTCCATTACCTACGATTACATCTGATGAATTTGAGATTGCAATAAATCGATCTCTGTTTTCTGATACTATAGCTATTTCTATAAAAGAATCAATTGGCAACGATAAAATGCCAGATAGTGGTGAAGTATTTACTTATGCTTTTGATAATTCAATCCCTCCCTCTGTTCAATCTACTGATTTTTCAAAGAATGAACCTACCCACGTTCGTCTTATGACTTATAATGTATGGTCAAACGGTCTTATAAATAATAATCGTGTGGATGAGCATAGAAGAATATTTGCAAGTGCTAATGCAGATATTATAACATTTCAAGAGTGTGGAAATACTACTTATAATGATGTACTGGGGTTTTTAAACACCAGCTCTATATATTATCCATATATATACCCAGATTTGAATTCTGGCAATCTTACTATATCTAAATTCCCTTCTATACAATCTTGGCAAGTTGCAAATAAGATTGATGCAGAGTTAATTGATTTACCTGATAGTATTTATTCAACAGACATTTTAATACTGAATGGTCATCCACCCTGTTGTGCAAATAATCAAGGTAGGCAGGAGCATTTTGATGCTTTAATTCAATTTATACATGATGCTAAAACTGTAGGTGGAGTCATAGATTTGCCAATTAATACACCAATCTCTTTTTCTGGAGACATGAACTTGGTTGGATATTCTGAACAATATTTTACCATTGTAAATGGAATGATATCAGATACTGAAACTTTTGGCAATGGTGATTTCCCCGATTGGGATAACAGTCCTTTTGAAGATCAAGTATCTTACTTTAATGAGAAAAACATTGCTTATACCTGGGATGAGAGTAATCCCTCAGCTGGAGACTTTCCCCCTGGGAGATTAGACTTTATCTTCTTTGCAAATAGTGTCATGACTTGTGATAAATCATTTATTATATCAACTGAACATATGAGCCCTTCTTTATTATCACAGAATAATTTATTGTGGAATGACACCAAAATAGCTTCAGATCATTTACCTGTGGTTGCAGATTTTGTTATTGAATTTTCTGATGAGTACATCCAAAATAATGGAGGTAATAATGAAATAGAATGTTTTAATTATAATATAAATTTAAATCAAGGATGGAGCTTGATTGGTTTTGGATGTGAAACTAATTCAGAGGCACAAGTAGTTTTTCTCCCAATTGTTGACCATCTTATTATTGCTAAAGACGGAGTTGGAAATGCATACCTGCCTGAATGGGACTTTAACGGTTTGGGAAACTTAGAACGTGGATTTGGATACCAGATTAAAATAGCTGAGGCTATAGAAAACTATAACATATGTAATCACTAAAATCAATCACTAAACTTCTTTAAATCTATCCAAAAGCGGTTCGAACGAGAACCTACAAGGGGAGCCTTATAGGTCAGGTTATTTTTAAAAATAACTTGACCTTTTTTTGTATATTTATTCCATGAAAAATTTAATATATATATATCTTTTATCATTCATATCAATTCAGAACGATACAATTAAATTAATTAAACCTTTATACCCTCATATTGAATCGATACCAGCATTTTCCTTTACAGTTACAACTAGTAACCTTTTTCTGTTCACTATTTTCTTTATTACTCTTCAATTATTTTTAGCAAAATATTTATTTAAGATCAAAAATAAATATTGGAAAGTAATCTTGCCTTTTAATTTTTATATAATTAAAGAGGCATTTAAATTTAATTTTTTAAAAGCTTTTATTTCTTTTATTTTTATTTTCACAAATGAATTTATCAAATACCTTATTTACATTCATTTAATCATTCATATTTATCATAATCTATCTGGAAATAATGTGAGTTTTTAATTCATATAAACTTCTTAAGATCTTTACAAAAGCGGTTCGAACGAGAACATACAAGGGGAGCCTTATAGGGCCAGTTATTTTCAAAAATAACTGGCCCTATATATTTAGTATATTTGACTGATTAATACGACAGAACCGATGAAAAAGCTATTGCTTATTTTACTTATATCACCTTTATTTGTTAGTGGCCAAGATGGACCTTTTTATTTTACGCATAATAATATTCAAAGGGAATTTTATTTTCATAGTCCAAATAATTTGCCAGCAAACTCGCCAATTGTATATGTGCTTCATGGATGGGGAGGTAGTGGGTCTAGTATAATGTCAACAACTGCGTTTAATATATTATCAGACCAGAAAAATTTTGCAGTTTGTTACCCTACAGGACTTATTGGTAGTTCTGGCATGACTGAGTGGGATGTTGAAGGATTCTCGGATATAGATTTTATTAAGGAATTAAATGATTCATTGAGCAATGTATATCAATTTGATTTAAATAGCGTTTTTGCTACTGGATTCTCATATGGAGCAGAGATGTGTTACCACTTAGCGAATTGTCAAACTACAAACATGTTTGCTGCTATTGCTCCTCTTGCCGGAGGAATGTGGGATTATATAAATAATGAATGGCCTATAATTTGTTCTCCTACAAACAATATTTCTGTATTTGTTTTAAATGGAACAAATGACAATGAATTCAATTATAATGGAGGTTACTATCCAGGTGTTGGAGAATATTTTTCTGTTGATTCAACTGTTTCCTTTTGGGTAGATTACAATTCCTGTAGCTTCAATAATAGTTATACTTTGCCGGATATTAATAATGATAATGTTCTAACTGAAGTAACAAAATATAACAATATAAATACTGGGAATCAGGTATGGTTATACAAAGTAAATAACGGACTTCATGAATGGTTTGATGTTGATCCTTGGGGAGGCGACGATTTCTGGGCAAGTGAGGAGATTTGGAATTTTTTTGTACAAGTATCTAGTAATCAAACAAGTTTAAATGAACCATCTGAAGCATGTAATAAAAGACTAATAAAGACTATTAATATTCTAGGCCAAGAAACAAGAGACAAGTCATTTACTCCACTGATTGACCTTTATGATGATGGAAGCTCACAGAAGCGCATTATGATTGAGTAAATCCATTTCAATATGTTCTCTTTTAGGACTTAAACTTTTTTAAATCCTTCCAAAAGCGGTTCGAACGAGAACCTACAAGGGGAGCCTTATAGGTCAAGTTATTTTTAAAAATAACTTGACCTATTATATATTTGGTATATTAATTCTGGATAACCGATAAACTAAATTATAATTATGAATAAATCGAAAAGAATTTTAATTGTAATATTACTTTTTGCTTCTAGTAAAAGCTATTCTCAGTGGGAGCAAAGTATGGGGACTGATAACTTAGATGTACAATCTTTATTATCTACAACAGATTATCTTTTTTTTGGAGGTGCAACAGGGGCTTATCGCTCAGGTGACGATGCATATAGCTTTGCATATTCAAATAATGGAAATGATGATGTTGGACCTACTAGAGGTTTTGCTCAAGATGAAAATTACATATATACTTGCACTTCACAAGGTGTGTTTAGAAGCTCTGACATGGGCGTTAGTTGGATTCCTAAAAGTGAAGGAATTACTCAATTTTTATCGCATGGAATTATTGCCACAAATGGTCGACTTTTTTTAGCTAGCCTATCAGGTGTTTTTAAATCAATCGACCAAGGAGAAACATGGATTAGTGCCGGAATGATTGGTATAGATACACGAAGTATTACATGCCTTCAAGATTCAATTTTGTTTGTAGGAACCCAGGGTGAAGGTATATTCAAAAGCGAAGACGAAGGAGTCTCTTGGCAACAAGTTAATAATGGATTAACCTCTCAAAATTTTAGGGCTATTCAAGCTCAAGGAAACGCTGTATTTGCTGGAGGGCAAAATGGAACAGGCGTATACCGTTCAACGGATTTTGGTAATAATTGGACCCTGATGTCTAATGGTATAGCTTCAAGTTCTTACAGGGGATTTGCTAGTAACGAAGATTTTATTTTTGCAGGATCAACATCACAAGGAGTCTTTTTCTCACCTGATCTTGGAGATAATTGGATTCAACTTAATGAAGGTTTAGGAGATTTAAATGTATTCGACTTAGAGTTGAATGATACATATATCATTGCGGGAACTCACTCAGATGGAGTATATCGTTTTCCTATAGAAGAGCTCCCAAATATAAATGTTTCAATTTCAGAGATAAATCAAATAAATACGCGAAAACGAATTAAAATAGTGGATTTATTAGGCAGAGAATGTGAAGAAATATCAAACATGATTCTAATTTATATTTATGACGATGGAAGTGCTGAGAAGCGCGTTATTACAGATTAGTCTTTTAAAAATACTTCAAACCTTCTCAGAAATGAGGAGGTTTTTGTTATTCATATATTAGCTCATAATAACATTACAGTTATGAAAAACCTGCTATACATACTATTATGTATTCCTCTTGCTTTGTTTATTTCTTGTGAGAAAGACAATGCTGAGATTATTGAGATTGGAGATATTTATCAAGGAGGAATTGTTTTTTATATAGATTCTACTGGTCAACATGGCTTAG
>ENA-OSET01002520-OSET01002520.1-sediment-metagenome-genome-assembly--contig:-NODE-2520-length-17663-cov-4.784601_pt1 | contig 17663 bp, 18 predicted proteins | sample MGYA00237882_ERZ534229 | MGnify/ENA primary metagenome ERZ534229 (study PRJEB26408, sample SAMN06266212) | sediment metagenome | isolation source: Hudson Canyon methane seep mesocosm | place... | reverse complement strand
CAATGTGGCTTTGTGAGGGCCAATGTGGCGGTGGCAAGGCGAGCCGGGGTGGAGGTTTGATAATAGCCATTATCAAATGTCTAAAGTGGATACAAATAGATAATGGGTATTATCGGCTATTAGACATAAAAAAGAAGGTTCGATGTTACGTGCGAAAACATTTAAGACGGTTATAGAAAATACACCGCTGGTCTCAATAGACCTCTGCTTAGTGTGTGATGGTCAAGTATTGTTGGGCAGGCGCACTAACGAGCCCCTGAAGGGTGAGTGGTTTACGCCAGGTGGACGAATCCATAAAAATGAAACCTGGCAAGGCGCATTGCTTAGGATTGCTGAAGTGGAATTAGGTTTGAGTGTCATCGCGGTAGAGGATTTTTCTTTAATGGGTGTGTGGGATCATTTTTATAATAATAGTGCTGTTGATCAACAAATATCAACTCACTATGTGAACCTACCCCACTATGCAGGTTTTGAATCGAAACCTGCCATAACCTTAGATGATCAGCATGGTGAGTTTGGGTGGTTTGATTTATCAATGGTGGTTAAAGATGAAAAATTTCACCCTTATATGCGCAACTATGCGGGTTGGTTATTAAATAGAATGGGGCAATATAAATGATTAAAGCTGTCGCTATGGCGGGTGGTTCAGGTACGCGCCTGTGGCCATTATCTAGAGCCGCACACCCCAAGCAATTTTTAGCGCTTCATGGTGACGACACCATGCTACAGGCTACATTTAAGCGGCTTGATGGTTTGAATATCCAATCCTCAGTTACAATCTGTAATGAGGAACATCGTTTCTTTGTGGCAGAGCAGCTTCGTGAAATTGACAAGTTAGGCTCAATTATTCTAGAGCCTGTAGGCCGTAATACTGCGCCGGCAATTGCACTTGCGGCACTTTCATCGGCAGAGGGTGAGGATCCTTTGTTACTGGTGCTAGCGGCTGATCATGTGATTAAAGATGAAGTGGCATTCACCAAGACGGTAATGAATGCAATCCCACTAGCGGAAGCTGGCAAGCTCGTCACCTTTGGTATCGTAGCCCATGAGCCTAATACAGGTTATGGCTATATAAAGAAGGGTGAATCTCAAGGTCCTGGGTTTGCTGTCGATGCGTTTGTCGAAAAACCCTCTATTGAAGTCGCAAAAGAGTACCTCGAATCAGGCGACTACCTCTGGAACAGTGGTATGTTCCTATTTAAGGCTAGCTGTTACTTAGAAGAGCTTAAAAAGCATCGTCCAGATATTTATGAGGCTTGTCAGTTAGCAATGGAGGGTGCCTCAAAAGATAATGATTTTTTGAGGGTCAATGAGTTGGCCTTCGATGCATGTCCGAGTGATTCTATTGACTATGCTGTTATGGAAAAAACAGATGATGCTGTTGTTGTCCCCATGGATGCTGGTTGGAGTGATATAGGATCTTGGTCATCCTTGTGGGATATTAGCGATAAAGACGGCAACGGCAATGCGACATACGGCGATGTAATACTTCATGAAGCCAACAATTCTTATATAAGAACTGATGGAAAGTTAGTTGCCGCAATTGGTGTGGATGACCTAGTGATTGTGTCGACCAAAGATGTATTGGTTGTGGCCCATAAAGATAGTGTTCAGGATGTAAAGGCTGTGGCTCAACAGTTAAAAGCCGAATCAAGAACTGAATGGGAGCACCATCGTGAAGTTTATCGGCCTTGGGGTAAATACGACTCGATTGATAGTGGTGATCGATACCAGGCCAAGCGGATAACAGTAAAACCTGGCGCTAAGTTGAGTGTGCAAATGCATTACCATCGTGCAGAGCACTGGGTCGTTGTATCTGGTACGGCAAAAGTTACCAATGGTGAAAAAACGTTCATACTGTCTGAAAACGAATCTACGTATATTCCCGTTGGCGTCATTCATGCACTTGAAAATCCAGGTCAGGTACCTTTGGAAATGATAGAAATTCAGTCTGGTTCATATCTTGGAGAAGACGATATCGTTAGGTTTGAGGATGTATACGGAAGAGTAACCAGCTAGACTGAATTATAAAGACAATTTAGAAAATTTTCTTACCGATAAAAGAAATGAGTGAATATAGTATGAAAAAAAAGGCATTAATTACAGGTATAACTGGGCAGGATGGTTCTTATTTAGCCGAGTTCCTGTTAGAAAAGGGTTATGAGGTTCATGGAATTAAGCGTCGAGCGTCCTCTTTTAATACTCAGAGAATCGATCATATTTTCCAAGATCCTCATGGTTTAAATAATAATCTTTATCTTCATTACGGTGATCTAACTGACTCATCAAATCTAACAAGAATTTTGCAAGAAGTGCGGCCAGATGAGGTCTATAATCTAGGTGCTCAATCACATGTGGCGGTTTCATTTGACTCTCCAGAGTACACTGCTGACGTTGATGCCATGGGCACCTTAAGGCTTCTAGAGGCAATTCGATTTTTAGATCTAAAACATACGAAATTTTACCAGGCCTCAACTTCAGAACTCTATGGCCTAGTGCAGGAAACTCCTCAGTCTGAGACAACCCCCTTTTATCCTAGATCACCCTATGCTGTAGCAAAAATGTACGCCTATTGGATTACAGTCAATTATCGAGAAGCATATGGAATGTTCGCATGTAACGGAATTTTATTTAATCATGAGTCACCTCGTCGCGGCGAGACCTTTGTAACTCGAAAAATTACAAGAGGATTGGCAAATATAGCTCAGGGTTTGGAATCGTGTCTTTATCTTGGTAATTTGGACGCTCTTCGAGACTGGGGCCATGCAAAGGATTACGTCAGAATGCAGTGGATGATGCTGCAAAACGAAACTCCAGAAGATTTCGTTATAGCAACTGGCGTTCAGTATTCGGTTCGCCAGTTCATTATTTGGTCAGCCGGTGAGCTGGGTATAGAGCTTAGCTTTGAAGGGTGCGGTGAAGCCGAAATTGCTAGGATTTCATCCATCACGGGTGATCTTGCGCCTGGGCTCAATGTTGGCGATGTCATATGCAAAGTTGATTCCAGATATTTTAGGCCTGCAGAAGTTGAAACGCTTTTAGGTGACCCCAGCAAGGCGAAACGTATTTTGGGTTGGGAGCCATCGATAACAGTTCAAGAGATGTGTTCTGAAATGGTCAGGGAAGATTTGAGGTCTGCACAGAGAGCGGTGCTTTTGAATTCTCATGGGCATCACGCACCTTCTACTTTGAATAGGCCATAAACTACATGAAGATTTTTCTAACCGGCGGAACAGGTATGGTTGGTCGCAATATATTGGAGCACTCAGAATCCAATCAACATTTATTTGTTGCACCGACTAGCAAAGAACTTAACCTACTAGACCGTGATGCAGTTAGAGCGTCGTTATCTCAAGAGATGCCAGATTTAATAATCCACTCCGCGGGCCTTGTTGGAGGTATTCAGGCTAATATAGCAAATCCTGTAGATTTTCTTCTAAAAAATGTCGATATGGGGCTCAACGTAATTACCAGTGCAGCCTCAGTTGGGGTTAAGAGTTTAATAAATCTTGGGAGTTCATGTATGTATCCAAGGAAGGCTGGTAATCCCCTAAATGAGAGCTTGATACTGCAGGGGGAGCTTGAGCCTACTAATGAAGGTTACGCATTGGCAAAAATCATCAGTACAAGACTTTGTGAATATATAGTTCGGGAGGACCCTACTAAACACTATCAAACACTAATCCCGTGCAACCTGTATGGTCGCCATGATCAATACGGGAACAATAATTCACACCTCATTCCAGCGGTAATTCGCAAAATTCATGAGGCTAAACTCGCAGGGAACGAAACTGTCAGCATATGGGGTGATGGTACTGCTAGGCGAGAGTTTATGAATGCTGCAGATTTGGCCGATTTTATATATTTTGCAATTGATCGATTGGATCAGCTCCCTCAAAATTTAAATGTTGGTTTGGGCCATGATTACTCAATCACTGATTATTATCGAGCAATAGCGTCTGTGGTAGGTTTTAGTGGCAGCTTTGAATACGATCTTTCCAAGCCAGTTGGCATGAAGCAAAAGTTAGTTGATGTGAATAATCTGCATAGTTTAGGTTGGCGCCATGAGATTTCACTGATAGATGGCATCACTGAAGCATATAAATTTTATAAGGAGAGTTTCAAAATTGAAATATAAGTTAGCCACCAGCACATGGGATGATAAAGAAATAGGCGCCATTCAGGAGGTAATAGCATCTAATATGTATTCCATGGGTGAAAAAGTCCAAGAATATGAAGCTGAATTTTCTAAATATATAGGTAGTAAATTTTCGATTATGACGAGTTCTGGCTCTACCGCTAATTTATTAATGGTTGCTGCAATGTTTTTCACTAAAGATGAGTCTCGAAGATTAAAACGTGGGGATGAAGTGATAGTCCCTGCGGTTTCTTGGTCGACAACTTACTTCCCACTACAACAATACGGGTTGAAAGTTAAGTTTGTGGATATAGACCGTGACACTTTGAATATTGATTTAGAAAAACTTAAGAATGCGATCACTGATAAAACAAGGGTAATACTTGCTGTAAATCTTCTTGGTAATCCTAATGATTTTGACGCCATAAATCGGATAATTGGTGCTAGAAACATTACCCTTTTGGAGGACAACTGTGAGTCATTAGGTGCTACTTTTAATGGACGGCAAGCAGGTACTTTCGGCTTGATGGGGACGTTTAGTTCTTTCTTTAGTCACCATATTGCTACTATGGAAGGCGGTTGTGTAGTGACAGACGATGAAGAACTCTGTCATATTCTGCTATCAATCCGGGCTCATGGGTGGACTCGCAATCTACCGAAAAATAATCTGGTGTCTGGTGAAAAGAGTGATGATCCATTCGATGAATCTTTCAAGTTTGTCTTGCCAGGATATAACGTGAGGCCACTCGAGATGAGCGGTGCGATAGGCGTAGAGCAATTAAAGAAATTACCTGCTTTTATTGAAATGCGGATTGCCAATGCGAATATTTTCCTGAAATTGTTTTCAGATCACCCGTATATAAACATTCAAAAAGAGGTTGGTTCAAGTAGTTGGTTTGGTTTTTCTATTATTTTAAATGAAAGCGCGCCCATTAATAGGCGACAACTGGTAAATATATTAGTCGAGAATTCTATAGAGTGTAGGCCGATAGTTACTGGTAACTTTTTAAAAAATAAAGACGTTTTAGAATATTTTGATTATGAGGTGTCAGGTGATTTGGAAAATGCTGAATATCTGGACAGAAATGGTCTTTTTGTTGGTAATAGCCATGTTGATCTTTCGTCTGGAATAAATTTTTTACACTCTTTATTCTAAAGATTACTCAATAAAAATTTCTTTAATTGGCTTTGTATTTTTATATATCGGGGGGGTTACCATAAGAATAAACTACGTTCTTAAACCAAATCGCTGGAGTACCGACAAATAAAAGCTTTCCGAAATATACCTTTTGCATCTAGATTAAATATAAATATAGCCTCTAATTATGCTTACGTAGTCTTTATGGGGGTTTTATCTTTAGTTCTTATACCGTTTTATCTATCTGAACTAGGTAAAGAGCAGTGGGGCCTGGTTGCTGTTTGTTTAAGTTTGCAGGGATTTTTGATGCTGCTCGAGCTCGGTCTTAGCCAATACATTCCAAAGCAATTTACGATTGCCTACGAAAGAAAACACCTTTCGGCGACGTTGAAACAAGTAACTAAAGTTTACGTTTTTCTTGGTTTATTCTTATTCGTAGTGGCTCAAACGTTTCTCAGTAATATTTTTGAGTTAATTGAAACGCCAGAGTCGATTCAGCAAGATGCTCTATTAGCGGGCAGGCTATTTTTGTTTCAATTTTTTTTTAGTTTTGCAAATAATGTGAATGTAGCTTTTTTCAATGGCATTGAGAGACAGTTTGAGATAAATGTCAGAGCAATGCTTTTTGGTTCGATGAAACATGTAGTGGCGATATCCGCAATTTTAATTGTAGATAGATTGGCAATTTTATATATTGGTAGTTTTGCTCTTGTTTGTTTTTTTGAATGGTTATTAAACACCATGGCAGTTCGGACGGAGGCAAGAATTGAAGAATTAAATTCCAATATTCATGACTTTCAAGACTCAGCTTGGGATGTTTTAAGGCATAGCGGTGGATTTAGTGTGGGTGTTTTAATTGGCATGCTCACAATGCAGATAGACAAACTATATCTAATTACATCTTTGAGTATAGTTGATTATGGCTATTACGTTCTAATAGTAACCTTTGCTATGTACTTGATGCATCTTCAAAGCCCACTTCAAAGGGCTTTTTTGCCTGCCTTGATTAGGGCTGACACGCGGAAAAGTGAACTGTATATACTATTGAGACATCTGAAATTTACATTTTTCGTTAGCATTTTTCCTTGTATTATTGTTTGGTATAATTCATATGATATTCTCTATCTTTGGCTTGGAGACATTGAAATTGCAAGTAAGGGCGAAGATGTTTTGGCTTTGTTTGCGATTGCAGTCGCCATGAATAGTTTGTATGGCACAGCTTACAATAATTTAATTAAGATAAATGGCTATTTGATCATTATTTCAATAAACATCGCCATTGTTTTAATGCAGTTACTATTAATTTTCATTCGACCCGAGACAATTGTATTAGGAGGCGAGTTGTGGCTAGTGGCGGGATCAGTTCAGTTGGTAGCTACTCTATTTATTTATTTTAAAGTGATTTTTACCCATGAGAAAAAAACCATTTAGAGAGTCTTTAGTAAACGCGGTCGGTTTTTTATTGGGCGGTTTTATCGGAGGCTATGTGCTTGATGATAGCTTCTACATTAAACAATTTGTAGGTCCAGTGTTATTAATACTCGTCTTGTTATCGTTTAGTTTTAGTTTTAGCTTAAAATCTAAAAAGTTAAATAGCATTCATATTGCTTTAGTGCTAGCTTTTGTTGGTTTATATGTATTTTCTGTGATTTTAAACCAAGCGGTTACTATACTGACGTTTCAGATGACTTATCCATTAATTTTTGCCTTAGGATCCCTTCTCTGGCTAGAAACAAAAAAATATTTTTTCGTTGGGTTATACCTATCAATCATAGCGCTCTTATTTATTGGTTGGTTTAGATTTTTAACACTTGAAGGCGGCGAATTGGCGGAGCATTTGTTAGGTTATTGGGGTATTAAGTATACAACCGCCACTCGAAACAATGACGCATTAATACCATTACTTGGCTGTATTTTATCAATATGGTTTTTTGATAGAGAATACGTTTTTAGGACGGTGAAGGTGTTAGTTGGAGCGTTTTTTATTATATCGTTGGCAGCCCTTATATTGACGTTTGCCAGAGGTGCTTGGATTGCCCTTATCGTATATATGGGGTTTTATTGTCGATTTACTTTTCGTTTTATTGCAATTTCAATGGTTGCAATTTTACTGTTAGGTCTTTTCGGTGGGCTTGTGTCTGACGCTCTTCTAATCTATACCCAAACAGATGCCTCTGCATTAAATGAGCGATTTTATAGCATATTCTCTTCAGATGTTGCTTCATCAAATAATGAAAGAGCTGAATTGATTTTCTATTCATTAGAGACTGGGTCTCACGCGTTGCTCTTTGGTCATGGTGCTGGAAATTTTGGAAATATGATGGAACAGTTGGGTTATTCGAACTTAACTCACCTAAGGCACGCAGAAAATCTGTTGCTAAGTATTTTCGTCACGACTGGATTTCCAGTTGTACTATTTTTCGCCGCAATATGTACCAATGCTATACTAATCGGGAAAAATAAATCCAATATCGAGTATCCTCTTTTTGTGAGTTTAATGGTTTGGTTGCAGGTTAATTCTGAATTAGAGTCTCTTTTAATATGGGTTCTCTTGGGAATTTTGGTGTCTGCTTTAACATCTAGGCCAAGGGTCAATACTTTACCGACTAGTGAACAGATGAAACCGACTAGTTGAATGCTAGCTGTTTAAAGCGCGCGCTCATTTCCTCGCATACCTCCAGCGTTATTTTTGAGCTAGGTATTGCAAGAGTAAAAATATTATCAAATTTTTAATAACTAAGGTTGCTTTATAAATATGCTAATTGTGAATATCAAGGGAGGTTTGGGCAACCAAATGTTTCAGTATGCCTTTGCCCATATTCGTGCCAAAAAATTAAATAAAAGTTTGTTTGTTTTAGATTCAACCAGATTTGCGACGGTACCAAGAGAATATTGTCTTAATGTTTTTGACGTGAAACCTTCAATTAAAAATAGAGCTTTCTTACGTTTTGCATATATTGTTGTTTCAGGGTTAGCAATTCTCCATCGAAGATTAAAATTTCTAAATAAATTTTACTTACAAGATTTAGATGATGAAGAAGCAGAAAACGCGTTCGCTGACACGGTAATTATTTTAAATGGTTACTGGCAGAGGGCAAACTATTATGTTGATAATATTAATGAAGTTAGGAAGCTATTTACCTTTCCCGCCGTACCGATACAACATGAGATTATCGAGTTTAAGCCAGGAAAAAAGTATATAGCGATGCATATAAGGCGAGGCGATTATGTTTCTCAGTCAGGAGTTGATTCCATTCACTTGGTGTGTGACATAGATTGGTATGAAAGGTGTTTGCAGCATATGGTGGCAAAAGTCGGCGAAGCAAAGGTCGTTATTTTTACTGACGATGAAAAGTGGGTAAAGGCTAATTTTACTTCGCAAGACCACGATATATTTGTTGTTCCCAATGATTCGACGCGTGACTCTTGGGTGGATCTATATTACATGTCACTCTGTGATCATTTCATTATTTCCAATAGCTCGTTTAGTTGGTGGTCGGCATTTATCGGACACAAACCTGGCAGTATAGTTGTCGCTCCAAAATACTGGTTCAAAGGTGTTAAAACTCAAACACTCTCGATTTGTCCTAAAAGCTGGGAATTGGTTTGATTGGTCAGTAGTAATTCTCATTTGGGTGTCAGTTGGTTTTTGGCCGGGTTAGGTTATTTACCATGATCCTTTTAGAATAGTCGTGTTTCTTTCATACCGCAGAGGGTCAATTTATTTAAGGGTATATTATGGGTGAAGCTGATATTAATTTTGACGTTTTACTTCCGGTTTACAACGGTGGTGGGACTTTACGCAGGACCTTAGATTCAATATTCAAGCAATCATTTCTGCCGGTTAATCTAGTAATAATAGTTAATGGCTGTAGTGATGATTCAGAAAAAATAGTGGATGAATTTGCTTCTATAGGCGAAATATCTATTTTTAAGATCATCGTGGATAATAACAATGGTTTAGTTCACGCTTTGAATTTGGGTCTAAAACGCTGCACCTCTAATTGGGTAGCCAGGATCGATGCAGATGATTATTGGTTGTCTGATCATTTGCTCAATCTTAGGGCTGGAATTCTGGGAAGTGACGCTAATTTGGGTCTTATTGGGGGCAGTGCTGCATTTGTCAAAGAAGGTCGCTTTGTATCTTATAGCTCGGTATTACAGGACGAGGATATCAGGCGCTACTTGACTAAAAATAATCCTTTTGTCCATAGTGCCGTCGCTTTTAAGCTAGACGTTGTCGGAGGAATTGGAACGTATAACCCAGATGCAATTTTTGAGGATTATGAGTTTTGGATTCGTATTATGGGTAAATACAAGGCGAAAATCATATCCTCGAACATGTGTGTTCATGTCAGAAGCGAGACATCTTTATCTGCAAAATATAAGCCAACGAATGCCTTAAGAGAGCGATTAAGACTCCAGTTGAAGGCATCTAAGGATTTTTCAATTTTTTCGCCACGTACTTTATTGAGCATTTTTGTCACAGCATGCAGATGGTATTTTCATGCTTACATTCATGGTTCTCATAAATAGGGGTGACTTACAATTCGTAGTTGTTGATTTATCCAGCTTACTTCTATTCGAATCAGTAAAAATATTTTAGGTGTTATAATTTTTAGTCTCTTCCACTTACTAGAGTTTTCTTTTAGAGGCAGGAGCTTAATCCTTGGGCAGTACTAATTTTTTTAAGAGGACATTTTTATGAAAGCAGTGATACTCGCTGGCGGTTTTGGTACGCGGATTAGCGAAGAGACTCATACGGTTCCAAAGCCAATGATTCAAATTGGTGGAAGGCCAATTCTTTGGCATATAATGAATTGGTACTCAAGTCATGGGATTAACGACTTTGTTATTTGCTGTGGCTACAAGAGCTATGTGATTAAGGAATATTTTGCTAATTATTTTTTACATACATCCGATGTGACATTCGATCTATCTAACAACGAGGTTAAGATTCATCATCAGCGCTCTGAGCCTTGGATCGTTACTTTGGTCGAGACTGGTGAAGGGACGATGACTGGTGGTCGACTGAAGAGGGTAGCTAAATATATAGAAGATGAAGAAGCCTTCTGTTTAACGTATGGGGACGGTTTATCTGATGTGAACTTAACGGCGCTGATTGAATTTCATACCAAGCATAATAAACTAGCAACGCTCACTGCAGTGCATGCTCCTGGCCGATTTGGGGCCTTGGATCTAAGTGGTGAGAGTATAAAAAGTTTTAAAGAAAAACCTAAGGGCGATGGTTCTAGGGTAAACGGAGGGTTTTTTGTTTTATCCCCAAAAGTGATTGATTTAATATCGGGCGATAGTACTGTTTTAGAGGCGGAACCATTGGAGCTCTTAGCCGAAAGTGGACAGCTGAAAGCCTTTTTCCATGACGGCTTCTGGCAACCGATGGATACTCTCAGAGATAAAGTATTTCTTGAAGAATTATGGAGCGCCGGAAAAGCACCTTGGAAAATTTAATATGACTAACAATTTTTGGAAGAATAAGCGAGTTATCGTAACAGGGGCTACAGGATTTAAAGGAAGTTGGCTTTGCCTCCTATTAAAAAGTTATGGCGCAGATATTACCGGAGTCTCTCTAGCTCCACCTACTGAACCAAGTCTTTTCAACGAAGCAGCCATACATCAAGATATTCATAACATTTGTGCAGATATTCGTGATTTAGCGAACCTAAAAGGAATATTTGACGAAGTTCAACCATCAATAGTTTTTCATTTAGCGGCCCAGTCATTGGTTCGTTATTCATATGATAACCCTGTTGAGACTTACGAAGTGAATGTTATGGGAACATTAAATGTTCTTGAGGCAACACGATCGGTAGGTTCTGTCAAAGCCGCTATTATTGTGACTACTGATAAATGTTACGAGAATAAAGAATGGGTATGGGGTTATCGTGAGAACGATCCAATGGGGGGGTATGATCCATACAGTAGTAGTAAAGGGGCGGCAGAGTTGCTGGTCTCGTCATATCGTAATAGTTATTTCCCTACCTCGGAATATCATAGACATGGTGTTTCGTTGTCATCAGTAAGAGCTGGTAATGTCATTGGTGGTGGGGATTGGGCTGCGGATCGTTTGCTGCCGGATATTATAGAATCTATAGAACGTAATATGCCGCCTAATATAAGGAGTCCTAATGCTACTAGACCGTGGCAACATGTTTTGGAACCTTTAACTGGGTATATGTTGTTGGCAGAAAATATGATTCGTGACGGTGCCTCCTTTTCTGAAGCTTGGAATTTTGGTCCTGATCAGAACGATGTGAAATCGGTAAAATCGGTTGTTGAAAAATTGCTAGACTTATGGGGTTTGAATTTTGATTGGAGTGATGATTCTGGGGACCATCCTCATGAAGCACACCTTTTGCGATTAGATTGCTCAAAGGCTCGGTCGAAGCTTGGTTGGTCCCCTGTATGGAATCTTGAAACATCTTTAAGAAAGATCTATGAATGGTCTACTGCAAAAAAAAATGGGTTAAACCCTCGTGAAATTAGCTTGAGGCAAATTTCTGAATATACTGTAGATCTGTTTGAAGTAACATGTGACGAATAATATAATTTTCCTTAAGGCCTCTAGTTGAAAAAGGCATTTAGCACAATGGCAGATATTCTTATTACTGGTGCCAGTGGTTTTATAGGGCGCAATCTAGTTGCTTTTCTAGATAATCAAGGGCAAGCCTCAGTTTCTTTCAGTAGAGAGCGGGGAGTTAGCTTATTAGATCGAAGTTCGTTGCGTAATTATTTTTCAAACCAAAACTTTACTTCGGTTGTGCACCTTGCGAGTAAAGTTAAAGGTATCAAAACAGCTAAAGATATTGAAAGTGAAACACAAATGGCGGTTAATGCCTTGTCTTTGTTAGGTAGCGGTAGCAGATTTATTTATATTTCTACTGCCGATATATATGATGAGTGTGAGACACCATTGGTTGAAAGTTCAGCTGTGGTACCAATCAATAGATATGCTGTAGCAAAATTACAGTCCGAAAAGGCACTCAGAATTGAAGCTTCTAAAAGAGGTGTTGACTTAGTCATACTTAGGCCCTCGTTAGTTTATGGGGCAGATACTCCTCCTGGAATGTTTCTTTCTGATCTCTATGAAAGTGTTACAAGTTCAAGCCTTTTTGTTTATTCAGCAGACAATATCATTCGAGATTTTATCCATGTATCAGACGTGTGTTGTGCCATACATACACTAATCATCTCTCAAAATGATGTTAGTGGTGTATACAATTTGTCTACTGGTATTGGGACTTCATTAGAGTCAATAGTTTGTTTTGTTCGAACATACATAAAGAAAGACATTCAAACAGATAGACGTAAGGAGAGCGAAAATATGGTATCCCCGTATTTAGTTCTGAATTCAAAAAAACTTCAAAATTCAATTCCTTGGAAACCTGTGATACCTATCGGTGTTGGATTACGTGAAATATTGTTACTTTAGATTTGTCGTCTTATGTACAATTCGTTATTAGTTTTATCAAAATAGATAATCTTAGCAATGGGTATCGTTTAGGTAAAAAACTCAATGGGCACAACTATTAAGCTTTTTGGAAAGATTTTAGTTTATGAAAAAAATTTTAATGATTTCCAAATTTTGGAAAGAATATAATAGGTCTGGAATGGGCTTCTGCTCTTCGAAACACTATGAGATATTGCTTGGGCTCGGTTATGAAGTAAGTCGTGTATCTACAGAGTCCATATGTGGTTCAGAGGTGTCGTTAGCGCCCCCTACATTCCATGTCTCCGTTAAGGGTAGTGGGGCCTTGTATTCGCCGGTTTCTATCGATATACAGCGGCTAGTTAATATAATTAAGAGGGTTAACCCGGACATTTTAGTTGTAGAGGCGTGGCAGACTGGAATTAGTGAAAAGGCTATCGAATTAGCACATGCGCTGGAGATACCAGTTGTTATGATTAGCCACGGAATATCTATATTCCCTTTTGATTTCTCGTTCAAGTCACTACTAAGGTCGATCTTATGGGTACCTTATGCACTTATAACTTTGCCTCGGATAATTAGAAAACTGAGTGCTATCACTACTTTGAATAAGGAAGGTCGAACATTTCGATTAATAGATCGGGAAATTGCCAAGTTATTTAACAAAGAGCTATATCAGCTCACTAATTTTCCTGTAAATCACTATGTTGGAAAACTAAAACCATTTTCTACTAGACGGAAACAGATTTTATGCGTTGGGTACTACTCGTACGTAAAAAACCAGATTAAGGCTCTCGAGATTTTGAAACTCATGCCTACATCATTCGTCATGATATTCGTAGGTGAAAAGAATGGGGGTTACTACAAAAAGGTGATTAACTTTGTCAAAGAAAACAAATTAAATGACAGAGTCGAATTCTATGAAGATACAGAGATTAATTTAAGTAACCTATATGGTAGCTCACTGTTTTGTTTGTCGACTTCGATAACTGAGGTTCTACCACTTTTTCTTTTGGAATCTATGGCGTCAGGAGTTCCATTTGTAGGAACAAATGTTGGCGTTAATGATCAATTAGGTGGGGGATTTATTTCAAATTCTAATAAAAAAATAGTTGATTTCATTTTAGCTCTTTCTGAAGATGAATTGTTATGGAATAAATACTCAAATATATGTCTGGAAGATATTCGCAAAAATCATTCCGAAGAGATTGTAACTTGTCAGTTAAAAAAAATAATTGAAAGTGCATTATAGTTATGAGGTATTTTAGATGAAAGGGCAATCCATTCTAGTTACCGGTGGAACTGGGTATATAGGGTCACATGCTGTTTTGGCGCTTTTAGAGGCGGACTATGACGTTATTTGTATAGATAATCTATCAAACAGCTCTATATGTGTGCTTGATAGAATCGCTAATATTTGCGGACGTCGGCCTAACTTTGTATTGGGCGATATTCGTGACGAAGCTCTACTAAATTCTATTTTTGAAAGCGAAAATATAGATGCGGTTATGCATTTTGCAGGTTTAAAGGCAGTTGGCGAAAGCGTTGAAAAACCTCTGACGTACTATGATAATAATGTTGGTGGTTCGATTTCGCTCATTAAGGTAATGGATAAGTTTGATGTCCATAAACTAATATTCAGCTCATCTGCGACTGTGTATGGTGATAATATTTCTGTGCCATTAAGTGAGGAGAGTAATCTGGGGCTAGTTGCGAATCCTTATGGAGCTACCAAGCTAATTGTTGAAAATATATTGCGTGATCATTGTAGAGCCAACCTCAACTGGAGTGTAGGAATTCTTAGGTATTTTAATCCTGTCGGAGCTCACCAAAGCGGCCTAATTGGTGAAGACCCAAAAGGTATGCCAAATAATCTTATGCCGATCATTATGAGAGTTGTAATGGGACATGAATCTGAATTGAGTATATTTGGAGATGATTATGACACTCCTGATGGGACTGGGATCAGAGATTATATTCATGTAACTGATTTGGTCAATGGTCATATCAAGGCGCTCAAGGCCGTGAGTAATACAACTGGCGCCAAAGTATGGAACCTCGGCTCGGGGGTTGGGTGGAGTGTTCTTCAAATGATTAAGGCTACTCAAAAGGTAATTGGTAAAAATTTAAAATATAGCATGTCCGGGCGCCGTTCTGGAGATGTTGCGGAGTGTTGGGCTGACATTACCAAAGCTCAAAGAGAGCTTGATTGGATTCCTTTGCTTGATATCGATATGATGATTTCGGATAGTTGGCGCTGGCAAGTAAAAAACCCTAACGGCTATGGCGAAACGTTATGAATGTGTTTAAAAAAATCGATATTTGGATAGTTTACTTGGTGGTAGTGATGTAGTGGTACAGTGATTTTGGTCACGTAATAAGAAGTGCTAAAATGCACTCAAATCATTACGGTGACACTATGACTACGAAAACAAGACTCCGGTTTAACTCCGAATTTAAAGTTGAATATGCTCAACTCGTTTTAGATCAGCGGTACTCCATTCGAGAAGCAGCTGATGCGATGAATGTGGGACAACTCCACCCTTGATAAATGGGTTAGGAAATTGAAGGCTGAGCGCGAAGGTTCGCTGACTGCCGGCAAGCCGATTACCGAAGAGCAACGGGAGATAGCTGAGTTAAAAAAACGCGTTAAACGCCTCGAAATGGAGAAGGACATACTAAAAAAGGCCTCAGCTCTCTTGATGTCGGACAGCATGAACGGTTTGCGCTAGTCACCAGACTCAAGGGAGCGAATAACTTAACGGCATTACACCAATGATGAAGTTGGCCGCTGCCTAAACCTCTACTTTTAACCTAGGTTATTAATGGGGGGATTACATCAGCAAAAAAGCGAATGGTTATCGAAGTTATGGAATTAGCGTTTTTTGCAGTCATTAGATCTAGATCAAAACATGCCTTCCAGGTATAACGACTTCACGAAAGCTTATACGTTTACGAAAGACCAAATACTTGAGGAAATGAAAAATGACTAGTCTTAAGTTTTCTGTACTTATCCCAGTCTATCATGGAGACAAACCTGAGTTTTTCCATCAGGCCTTGGAGAGTATTTATGTGGTGCAAACTTTAAAACCCGACCAGCTTGTTATCGTTATTGATGGGCCTATCCCAGAAGCTCTAGAGGATGTAATTAGTAGTTGGCTATCTAAATATGATGATTTAATAACGCTAGTCAGGCTATCAGAAAACGTTGGGCTTGGCATTGCGCTATCTAAAGGGCTTGAGGAGTGCCATCATGATCTCGTTGCAAGAATGGATAGCGACGATGTGGCTAGAGAAAATCGCTTTGAAAAACAGATTGAAGAGTTTCGGAATGATAAAAATTTGAAGATTTGTGGGTCAAACGTACACGAGTTTGTTATTAGCACAGGCGAGATTTCCTCTTCTAAAATAGTCCCTAGGGATATGGAGGATATTGTGAGCTTTGCTAAATATAGAAACCCAATTAATCATCCTACTGTAATGTTTAGTCGACAGGCTATTCACAATGTTGGTGGGTATATTCCTATGCGCGGGTTTGAGGATTATTATCTTTGGGTTCGTTGCATTTTGGCTGGATATACTTTTTATAACATTCAGGAATGTTTAGTCTCGATGAGAGGTGGGCAGCCGCAGCTAGCGAGACGATCCGGACTGATGTATGTGCGGGATGAGATAGCCTTTTTTTATGCAATCACGGTGGCTGGATTTATCTCCTTTCCTAAGCTTCTAGTAATCTTAACACTTCGGTCGGTGCTACGGTTGTTACCTAGAGTAGGGTTGAGAAGAGTATATCGACTTCTGCGAGAAAAATAGCGTACCAAGTAGTCGGATGATGGGCCGTATCACTCTTCGGTTACTTGGAGTTTTCACTTTTATATAAGTTAGATAGCTGGAAATTTAATTTGAAAATTAATAGAGTTGCGATGGTTGGCGGATGTGGATTTGTAGGTAATCGGTTTGCTAAGCATTTGATCTCAAGTGGATTAGAGTTCAAGGTGTTTGATATACGCGCTGATATTTCATTGGCATGCGAAGAGATATTTGATATTTCAGATTCTAGCGATCAAGTTGATTTTTCCAATTTTGATACCATTGTTAATTTGGCGGCTGAACATCGAGATGATATTTATCCTATAAGCCGTTATGACGACGTCAATGTTCAAGGAGCTGTAAATATATGTGAGGCGGCTAGACGTAGCAGTGTTAATAAAATAGTTTTTACAAGCTCTGTAGCAATATATGGCTTTGCTCCTAAAGATACTGATGAATCGGGGAGTGCTAATTATTTTAATGATTACGGACGCACCAAGTTCCTTGCCGAACAGGTTTATAAGGATTGGTATGCTGAGGATCCAGATAATCGGACTTTAGTCATTGTAAGACCAACCGTTATATTTGGTGAGGGTAATAGGGGAAATGTATATAATTTACTAAAGCAAATTGCATCGCGAAGATTTGTGATGTTTGGTAGCGGTAAAAACAGAAAATCAATGGCTTACGTTGAAAATGTGGTTGCCTTTATTGAGTATAGTTTGTCGTTTGAGCCAGGCCTGCATATCTATAATTATATTGATAAGCCTGATTTTGACATGAATACATTGATTTCTAGTGCAAGAAAGACCCTGTTTGGTAAGACTAATGTTGGATTAAGGCTTCCAGGTTTTGTTGGTTTAGCCTTAGGCTATGTTGCTGACTTGGTGGCAATAGTAATTCGTAACCCGTTACCTGTAAGCAGTATTCGGGTTAAGAAGTTCATGGGGACTACCCAGTTTTCGTCGTCTGCCAGTGATACTGGGTTTCTTCCTCCCGTAAGTCTTGAGGAGGGTTTAGCCCGAACACTTCGTTATGAATTTATGGAAGATAACTCGGATAAGCGTACGTTTGAAACTGAGTAGCGACTTAATAGTTCCAATTTCTTAGGTATTTCATGGCAGTTG
>ENA-OSET01002519-OSET01002519.1-sediment-metagenome-genome-assembly--contig:-NODE-2519-length-17665-cov-4.442688_pt1 | contig 17665 bp, 17 predicted proteins | sample MGYA00237882_ERZ534229 | MGnify/ENA primary metagenome ERZ534229 (study PRJEB26408, sample SAMN06266212) | sediment metagenome | isolation source: Hudson Canyon methane seep mesocosm | place... | reverse complement strand
TCCGTTGCCAATGGGTTTGATTTGATAGCGAGACTAAAGTGTTCTATTGCTTTTTCTGTGTTACCGGTGGATCGGTAAGTCCAGGCAATATTGTTGTGCGCATCTGCTGAACCGGGTGAAAGTTCGATTGATTTTTGAAAGGCATTAAGCGCCCCGTCATATTTGGCTAATTCGAGCGAAATTAGGCCGAGGAGGTTAAATGCAGGAGCTGAAGCGCTTTCTATAGAGATAGCTTTCATTATGTTTTTATTTGCCGGCTTAAATTTTGAGAATGTATGTTGTAGTGCGCTAAGCATATAGAAAAATTCAAAGCCGGACGCGCCAAAGTTTGCCGCTCTTTCTAGGGTGATGCATGCCTGTTTGTCTTGATTGTGCTTTCGGTAAAGTCGAGCCAAATGAAGTGAAATTTCAGCATTGTTTCTATGGCTACACAAAAAGTTTGAGTATAACTGAGCGGCTTCATTGTCTTCGCTACGCTTTAGGTGTTGTTCAGCTAATGCTTGGCACTGCGCTTGTGTTAGGGTGATAAAGGGCTTATTCATATTATTGTTAGTGTCCGGCTAGCTTCTACTCAGAACTCGCTCTGTTTCGTTGTGTCATTATTCAAAAAATCAACCATGCGATTATATGCTTTGGCGTGCCACCCTTTCAAATATCTAAGGTGTCTTGGTTTGGGTATCTATTAGCGTAAGAGAGCTAAATGTTGTAAATAGTACTTAAGTTTGTTTGCGAGGAATCCACTCTAGGGCGTGACCTGAAACGGATTGTCTTATAAGTCGATGCTGATGAATATGCATAATGTGCTACAATGCGCGACAAACGTATATGTGAACCAGTTATCATCTTAGATGGTTTGATATATTTGTTAAAAAGTGCCAGAGAGGTCCATTTGTGAAAGTTCGTTTTGTCGAAACTTGCCGTTTACCAACACCTTTTGCTGTTTTTGATATGCATGGTTTTGAGGAAATCGAGTCTGGTCAAGAGCATGTTGTGCTCACGTTGGGGGATATTTCAGGCGAAAAACCTGTGTTAGCGAGAACTCACTCAGAGTGTCTTACTGGCGATGCCTTATTCAGTATGCGATGTGATTGCGGATACCAGTTAGAGCAAGCGTTGAAATCGATTTCCGAGGAAGGTAGAGGGGTTCTTCTCTATTTGCGTCAAGAGGGGCGTGGAATTGGTTTATTAAACAAAATTCGAGCTTATCAGCTTCAGGATCAAGGCGCAGATACGGTTGAAGCCAATGAGCAATTAGGGTTTGCTGCGGACCTTAGAGATTACTCAATATGCCAGGATATGTTGAGCCATCTGAGTATTAGCTCATTACGCTTGATGACGAATAACCCCAAAAAGGTAAAGGCGTTGGAGTGTTGTGGGATCAGTGTGACAGAGCGTATTCCCATTGAGGTGGGGCGAAATCCGCATAACGATAGTTATCTTGAAACGAAAGCCGCCAAGCTAGGGCACTGGCTTAGAAGTCATCAAGACGACTATGCGCCTAGCGATGATGAGTAATTAGAGTTCAGGCCATTCAAATGATGTTCAATTCTAGAAAAAATACTTTCAGAATCTAATCCGCACTGAGACAGTAGGTCTTCTGGTTTGCCGTGAGCGATAAACTCGTCAGGTAGGCCTATGTGTAAAATTGGGGTGTGAATCTCCAGGCTTCTTAGGTGTTCCGACACACCGCTCCCTGCACCTCCAGCAATTACGTTTTCTTCAATTGTTACTAGAAGTTCGTAATTTAGTGCCAGTTGCTCTATTTTTTGCTGATCCAAGGGTTTGATGAAACGCATGTCGACTAGTGTGGCATTAAGCTTTTCTGCAGCGATGCGCGCAGGTGCGAGCATGGTGCCGAATGAGAGAATTGCTACGCGTTTCCCGCTAAGGATGGTATTAGATACTCCTAGCTCTAGGGCGGTCATTTCGTGTTCCACCTCAACACCAGGGCCTTGTCCTCTGGGGTAGCGAACACTTGCTGGGCCGTTGTAACAATGACCTGTGAATAACATTTTTCTCAACTCGTTCTCATTTGATGGTGCCATAATGAGCATATTGGGAATGCATCGTAAAAAAGTAATATCAAAGCTGCCAGCGTGAGTTGCGCCATCTTCTCCGACGAGTCCGGCGCGATCAATCGCGAAGAGCACATCAAGTTCTTGAATAGCGACATCGTGTATTAATTGGTCGTAAGCACGTTGGAGGAAAGTGGAATATATTGCTACAACAGGTTTCATTCCCTCACAGGCCATGCCGGCGGCTAAGGTGACCGCATGCTGTTCTGCTATCGCAACATCATAGTATCTGTCAGGAAACTCTTCGGAAAATTTGATTAAATCGGAACCTTCGCGCATTGCTGGTGTGATTCCGACGACTCGGTTATCTTCGCGAGCAATGTCACAAAGCCACTTTCCAAATATATTTGCGTACTTTGGCTTAGCTGGTGTAGGTTTTTGAACCTCTATTACGCTTGGTTTTGCTTCTATTTTATTTATTGCATGATAGCCAACAGGGTCGAGCTCTGCTGGTGCGAACCCTTTGCCCTTTTTGGTGACGACATGAAGAAACTGGGGGCCTTTTAGTTCTTTCATGTTTTCAAGGGTTTTAAGTAAAGTAGGCAGGTCATGGCCGTCTATGGGGCCAATATAATTAAAACCGAGCTCTTCAAATAATGTACCTGGCGCCATCAAGCCTTTTACGTGTTCTTCAGTTTTCTTTGCTAACTCCATTAGGCCAGGTGTGCCGCTGAGAACCTTTTTGCTGCCGTCTCTCATTTGGTTGTATGTTTTTCCAGAGAGAATTCTTGCTAGATGATTCTTTAATCCTCCAACGTTATCTGAAATTGCCATATCGTTGTCATTGAGAATGACAAGCATGTCGGGAGCAATATCTCCGGCATGGCTTAAGGCTTCAAATGCCATGCCTGCAGTTAATGCGCCATCACCTATAACTGCAATGGCTCTACGAGATGTGTTTTGGAGCTTAGATGCGAGTGCCATGCCCAGGGCAGCGCTAACAGATGTGCTAGAATGCCCAACGCCAAAAGCGTCGTATTTACTTTCAGATCGACTAGGAAAGGCTGCGGGTCCATCTTGTTTGCGGATTTTAAGCATCTGATCTCGACGACCAGTGAGAATTTTATGTGGATAAGCCTGATGCCCCACGTCCCAGATTACACGGTCATCGGGAGTATTGAATACATAGTGGAGTGCAATCGTTAATTCGATTACGCCTAACCCGGCACCAAAATGTCCTCCAGACTGGCCGACACTATATAGTAAGAATGCCCTAAGTTCATGGCTGAGCTGTCCAAGTAATTCCTCCGACAATAAACGTAACTGAAAAGGCTCGTTTACCTTGTCTAGTAAAGGCGTATTTGGGCGCTTTATGGGTATTTCTTGGAAAGTCGGAAATGTATGCATCAGTATTTTGGGCACATTCAAAATAAGGTGCGAAGTATAGCAGAAAGTGAGTCAAATAAACGAAGAATTATTGGCTTCGCTTTATAATAAAATGGCTTATCTCTGCCAGTTTTGCGCTATCCCGGCCTTTGAGTTGAGATAGTGAGCCAATGGCTTCTTCGTGGAGTTGATATAGTTTAGATCGCGCGCCATCAAGCCCGAGTAATGAGGGGTAGGTTGGTTTATTCAGCTCTGCATCAGCGCCTTGGGTTTTTCCAAGGGTATGAGTATCGGACACCACATCTAGAATATCGTCTTGTACCTGAAATGCCAGGCCGATAGACCTTGCATATTGTTGGATAGACGTCGTTTCTTTTTTGTCGAGTTCGTTTGTGCAACAAAGCGCACCTAGCATAACGCTTGCTTCGATTAGGGCACCGGTCTTGCGTGAGTGCATACTTTCCATCGAGGACAAAGACAGCTTTTTCCCCACAGAGTCGAAATCTATTGATTGACCTAACACCATACCATTCGCCCCGCTTGCAACAGCGAGAGATTTGATCATGGAGAGTCTTCTTTCGCTGGGTAGTTCTATCTCGTTAGAAGTCAGTAGTTCAAACGCCAGAGTTTGGAGGGCATCGCCGACCAATATCGCTGTGGCTTCATCGTAGGCTTTGTGGCATGTAGGTTTTCCTCGCCTCAAATCATCATCATCCATAGCGGGTAGATCGTCGTGAACGAGCGAGTATGCGTGAATGAGTTCGACCGCACAGGCTGGAAGGATGGATGTTTCTTGTTGTACACCGAAACACTCGGCGGTGCATAAGGTTAGTATTGGACGAATTCGTTTGCCGCCGGCAAGTGCGCTGTATCGCATCGCACTTGATAATTTTGTTTTGGTATCAGTGTGACGAGTTAATACCTGATCCAAGAATTGATCAATCTTAGATTTAAATGCGCTAAAGAAAAGCGGACTTGGGGTTGCAATGGCTGGTTTGGGCACGTGAGTTATCTTACTCTTCCGACTCAAAGGGTTTTAATGAGATTGAATTGCCGCTCTCTGTGAGCTTGAAAACTCTCTGTTCAGCCTGCTTTAATACGGTTTGACAATTTCTGGTTAACTGCACGCCTTCTTCAAATGAGTTTAGAGATTGCTCTAAAGATAGCTGACCCTGTTCCATCTTGTTTACTATCTCTTCCAGTTGCTGCAATGATTTTTCAAAATCGAGAATTGAGTCTTTCGAAGGCATATAAATCTCTTTAAAAATGAAGGCAAAAAAACAGGAAATTCTATTTATCCAGGCTACACTAATTGTTAAATAATGCGGAATAGTGCGCTCTAAGTTTAGTGCGAAAAAACGAAGGGATTATGACGCAAGATTACGAAGAGATGAATCATTCTTTTTACTAATTGGTCAATTCTTATCTGATTCATAGGAAATACAGATATTTAGGAGTACTAGGTGGATTTAGCAACCCTCATTGGCATGATCGGTGGCATCGGTATAGTCATTTACGCAATGACGCTCGGTGGTTCGCTGAGTATGTTTGCAGACGTGCCTTCGGTGCTAATTGTTATTGTCGGTTCTTGTCTCGTTTTGATGATGAAGTTTAGCTTGGGTCAATTCTTGGGGGCGGGGAAGACTGCAGCTAAAGCATTCATGTTTAAGCTTGATTCACCTGAAGATATTATTACATTGGTCGTTGATCTGGCCGATGCTGCGCGTAAAGGGGGGCTACTTTCTCTAGAAGGAAAAGAAATTCCAAACCCCTTTTTAGAAAAAGGCATTGGTTTGCTTATCGATGGTCATGACGAGGATGTCGTCAAATCGGTATTGACCAAAGATAAGAACATGGCAGTAGAGCGACATAAGTTGGGATCAAGTGTGTGGCTTTCTCTTGGTGACCTAGCGCCAGCAATGGGAATGATAGGAACACTTATCGGGCTGGTCGCAATGTTATCTAACATGGATGACCCGAAATCTATCGGTCCCGCCATGGCGGTTGCGTTGCTAACGACTTTGTATGGCGCAATGCTCGCCAACATGATTGCGATTCCCTTCTCAGATAAATTACAACTACGCATGGCAGAAGAAGAGCTGATCAAATCTATGTCAATTGACGCCGTATTAGCGATTCAAGCCGGTCAGAACCCTCGCGTTATTGAAAGTATGTTGCGAACTTATTTACCAGAAAGTAAGCGCGGATCTGCGGAAGACGAATAATTGATGTATTCCATATAAGACTAAGGTAACTCTCTTTTCATGAGTGATGAAGAAGAACAAGATTGTGACTGTGGGCCACCTGGCCTCCCCGCTTGGATGGGGACATTTGCCGACCTCATGTCTCTCCTCATGTGTTTTTTCGTGTTGCTTCTTTCCTTCGCTGAAATGGATGTGCTCAAATTTAAACGTCTGGCTGGATCGATGAGGGAAGCATTCGGTGTTCAAAACCAAGTTGATGTGAACTCAGTGCCAAAAGGCACCAGTATTATTGCTCAAGAATTCTCTCCGGGAAAACCAGACCCTACGCCACTCCAAGTAGTCATGCAGCAAACTGCGCAGTCTGATTTTCAAACACTTGAGGTTTTATGTGAGGCGGCAATCGAAAAGGCCGTTTCTGACGCATGTGACGAAGGGTCGGAAAATGCTCAAGACAAAAAAGAGCAGATTAGTGAATTTGTTGCACAAAAGCTGATGGAAATGTCAGAAGATGCTGAGGCCAAAGCTGAAGAAATAGCTGAAAAAATGCAGGAAGAAATAGCTAAAGACATGGTGGAGCTTGAGACAAAGGGGCGAAAAATTGTTATTCGAATTCAAGAGAAAGGCGCATTCTCATCGGGGTCGGCCACCTTGCAAGATGAATTTATTCCTGTATTGGATAAACTGATAGAAATGCTAGAGTCGATCGAAGGCGATATTTCTGTAGAAGGCCATACCGACGATATTCCTATTAAAACGGTCAAGTTCCCCTCAAACTGGGATCTGTCAGTAGCGAGAGCGTTAGAGGTTGCTCATGGCTTGTTCGATGACGGTTTCATTAGTCAGGATCGTTTTAGTATTTCGGGGTTTTCCGACACGCTCCCATTAGTTCCCAACGATTCTCCAGATAATAGACGAAGAAACCGGCGGGTTGAAATTATTCTTCAGGAGAAAACTGACAAACAAGTTCAGGATGAAATAAAAGAAGGAGTCAAAGCTGAATTTGAAGATGAAAACGTGATGGATGCAAATAAAGACATCTTAGATAAAATGTTTGATTTGGACCCTGACGAGGTGTTCTAGATACGAATTGTGGCTTCCTTGGTTGATTATATGACAAATAAAATAAATGAGAATGAAAGGCGTCGATATTTTAGAGTGACCGACTTAGTCGGGCTAAAGTGTCACTTCTTAAATGAAGGTGAGCGTGATTTAGCTGTACAGTCGCAGCCAACATCATTAAAAGGTTTACTTGGCCAAATTGAAGAACAAATTTCGACTAGCATGTCGCTCATAGAAAACCCTCACCCAGAAATTCATCAAATTCTCGATTTGTTTAATCAGAAAATTAATTTGGCCTTCGGGCATGGTTATGCGAGCGGCGAAGATGACTTTGAGGATGCAACCCAAGCCTGTAAAGTGAACTTGAGTGCCTGTGGTATTGCTTTTCCTAGTGAAGAGTCGGCTCTATTGAATCAATATATATCAATGGAATTGACACTATATCCCAGGAATGTACGCCTAAATCTTCTTCTCGCAGTGATTTCATGTGACGATTTCGAGGGAGATAGTAGTGACGCTCCCTATCTAATCAGGGCAGATTTCGTAAATGTCTCGGATGTTGATCAGGAGTCTCTCGTTCAACATGTCATTAAACGGCAGGTTCAGCAGATCAAAGAAGAACGGAATGAGTCGCTGGTCGTCAAATAGTCCGGTCTGATATTTTTGTATCTAAACATAAACTAGAGTTTATAAGTAAACAGCGACCTTCTAAGTAGATTGGAAGGTGATTTTGTGTGTATGGTTTCTATGTCTAGATACACAGCCTTCATATTGTCTTTCGTGAAAATGAGCTTCGGTTTGATCCAGTATTACTATCGAGCAGGTTCTTGTTCCGTAGGTAGGCCCAGCGATAAACGCTGGTGACCAAAGTAGCTCCAAACTTTTTTGAAGTCCTGTGTCAGGAAGATCTGCCTCAATAGCTAGGGTTTCATTCTGCATGGCTTTAAGTAGTTGGTCCGAGATGGTTTTTTTGCACATCGAAGAACTTATCTTATCTAATGCGGGTTTTGTCTGCTTAATCTTATGCCATGGCGAATCGAGCAAATGATTGCTTAAACCGTATTTACCGGGTCTAAGTGCTTCATAGTAGTTTTTTGGTTCATTATTCGAATCGAATTGGCGGTTGGTGAAATAGATGAGTTCATGGCCGTCGAATAAAAGAGCATTGAAACCCGCGTATATTTGGCCATTAAGCTTAGATGAAAACTCAGAAGCTTCTAACTTTGAACTTAAGAATAGTTTTGGGATTTCCCCTCTAGAGCTGTCGTAGTTATCGCTTTCTGGTGCTCGATAGTTGGTGACGCAAGCGAATCGGCGATTCTTAGATAACGCAAGCCATGTCCCTCCCGCACGTAAATCTCGACCGCCAAATATATTAGGCGTGTCTGTCCAAAATTCCGCGTCTTGACTAGGTCTATCATGAAACTCGTCTCTGTTTGCGGCTAAAATAAGCTGTCTGTCATTTTTTGGTTGCCAGTCGAAAATAATCAAACACATAGAAATCGATCTCATCGGGCTGAGTAAAATATGAACCTAAATGTATTGAGTTCGTCGCTTAGAGGATATTTCTTGTTATCATAGCACGCTCAAATCGAAGCATAAGTCGTCAAAATAATAATGATTGTTGCAATCTATATATTGGCCGGGATATTCGCGGGCATCTCCGCTGGCTTGTTCGGTGTGGGTGGCGGAATCATTGTTGTTCCTGTTTTAGTCTTCGCATTCGAATCACAGGGTTTGCCAGCAGAAGTACTCTTCCACATGGCCGTCGCTACCTCGTTGGCCACCATTGTATTTACGTCAGCAAGCTCTATCTGGAGCCATCATAAAATGGGTTCGGTTATGTGGTCTGTCTGTCGTCCAATGAGTATTGGTATAGCCATCGGAGCTGTTTTGGGTGTATGGACTGTAATGCAGGTGAATGGCGATGTACTGAAAAAACTATTTGGTGTATTCGCGCTGATTGTTGCATTACGAATGATTAGTCAAAAAGGGAAAACAGGTGATAGCAATATGGTGTCTTGGCCTGTGTTATCTCTAGTCGGTTTTTTTATAGCGTGGATTTCAGCGATATTTGGTATTGGAGGAGGAACTATAAGCGTCCCCTTTCTAAGTCGGTTTCGTTTGGAGATGAAACAGGTAGTAGGGACAGCTGCAGCATGTGGATTTCCAATTGCTTTTGTGGGCTCACTCAGTAATATGTGGCTAGGGCAGAATGTCGAGTCTCTGCCAGAATGGACGATCGGTTTCGTGTATCTACCGGCACTGTTAGGTATAGCAGTGAGCTCAGTGTATTGCGCGAAGTTAGGGGCAGGGTATGCTCATCGTTTGCCTTCTTCCTTATTGCGCACGTTATTTGCAATTTGTTTGATGTTAGTTGGCGTCAAATTTTTATTCTTTTAGAAAATATATGGACTTTTTATCATGGCATTGTCTTACCCAAATATAGATCCGGTTGCCTTGGATCTTGGGCCACTTCAGATTCATTGGTACGGCTTGATGTACCTATTTGGTTTTCTTGCCGCATACCTGCTTGGACAAAAACGGTCTGAACGCAGTGGTTCTCCGATAAATAAAGAGCAAGTGGGGGATATGATTTATTTTTGTGCCATCGGTGTCATTGTTGGTGGGCGACTGGGTTATGTCTTCTTTTATAATTTCGACAAATTCCTGGCAGACCCTATCTGGCTGTTTAAGGTTTGGGAAGGGGGTATGGCATTTCATGGCGGCCTAATGGGAGTGATGGCTGCTATTGTTATTTATGCAAGAAAGCTGGGATGTACTTTTTTTCAACTCTTAGATTTTCTCGCGCCAATGGTTCCTATTGGTTTGGGCTTAGGGCGCATAGGCAATTTTATAGGGGCTGAATTATGGGGTCGAGAAACGACCGTCTCGTGGGGAATGGTTTTTCCGACGGACCCAGATCAACTAGTGCGTCACCCCTCACAGCTTTATCAATTTGCGCTTGAAGGCGTGTTGTTCTTTCTGATCTTGTGGTTTTACTCACATAAGCCAAGACCGGCGGCTGCTGTGTCTGGTATGTTCATGATTTTTTACGGCCTGTTCCGTTTTCTGGTTGAGTTTGTTCGTCAGCCAGATGCGCATATTGGTTTCATTGCGTGGGGTTGGTTGACGAAAGGGCAATTGCTGTCATTCCCCATGGTTCTGATTGGCGTGGCATTTATCGTATATGCCTATAAATTCAATAAAAGCCCCTATTTCGAAAAAGCTCCAGAAAAGGTTAGCAGTAAATGAAAGCATACTTAGATTTGATGAAAGATGTTTTAGATAACGGTACCGACAAAGGTGACAGAACAGGAGTCGGTACTCGATCGGTATTTGGTAGACAAATGCGCTTTAACTTGGCTGAAGGTTTCCCTTTACTGACCACGAAGAAGGTGCATTTAAAAAGTATAATTTATGAGCTTCTTTGGTTTCTTAAGGGTAGTACTGATAATAGCTGGTTGAGTGAACGAGGTGTTTCAATATGGAACGAGTGGGCAACTGAATCGGGCGATTTGGGGCCGATATACGGTAAACAGTGGCGATCTTGGGCTGCACCTGACGGGCGTGTTGTCGATCAAATTGAAGACTTAATACGGCAAATAAAAACTAAACCAGACTCGCGACGTTTAATTGTCTCGGCCTGGAACCCTACCGAGTTGCCTGATGAAACTGTCTCCCCCCAGGAAAACGTCGAACAAGGAAGAATGGCGCTAGCCCCTTGTCATTGCCTATTTCAGTTCTATGTGTTGAATGGGAAGCTCTCTTGCCAGTTGTATCAGCGCAGTGCTGACCTATTCTTGGGAGTGCCCTTTAATATTGCAAGCTATGCGATTTTGACGCACATGATTGCGCAGCAATGTGACTTAGAGGTTGGAGACTTCGTGCATACATTTGGTGATTGTCATTTGTATCAGAATCATTTGACTGAAAATATTGTTTTGAAGCAGCTTGCTAGAACACCTAAGGCTTTGCCTAGTTTAAATATTACTCGAAAGCCTGGTTCGATATTTGATTACGAGTTTGAAGATTTCGAGGTGCTCGATTACGATCCTGAGCCTGGAATCAAAGCTCCAATTGCCATATAACGGTAGCAGAACTGAATCAAAAAAATTAGGATGTAAGCTATAAATGAAGCGCTCGATGATAGTCGCAATGGCAGAAAATCGTGTCATTGGAATTAACAATAACCTTCCCTGGTATTTGCCAAACGATTTGAAATATTTCAAACAAGTCACAATGGGAAAACCGATTCTTATGGGGCGTAAGACTTATGAGTCGATTGGAAAGCCCTTGCCTGGTAGAACAAATATTGTGATAACGCGTAACGAGTCCTGGCAGGCTAATGGCGTCAAGGTTGTCCATTCCCTCGAGGACGCATTCTCTCTTGCGAACTCTATTGTTGAAATTGACGGTCAAGATGAAATGATGGTGATTGGTGGTGATCAAATTTACCAGACTAGTTTGCCTGCAATCGACAGAATTTACTTAACCAAAGTACATGCCGAAGTAGATGGCGATGCATATTTTCCTGAATTGGATTGGTCGGAATGGAAAGAAGTCGCTCGTGAAGATTTTAAAGCAGAAGGACCAAACCCTTATGACTATAGTTTTATCGTGTTCGATAGAGCATAAATAAAAAAGCCGGTAGCATTGTTAAATGCCCCGGCTTCTTTCTAGGTGTTCCAAGTTTATTCTAGTAGGGATAAGTCTCTCACCCCTCCTTTATCTGCACTTGTTGCTAGCAAAGCATAGGCTTTCAGCGCACTAGAGACTTTGCGTTCACGTGGAGCAGCTGGTTTCCATGCTTGCTTGCCTTTTTGCTCCATTGCTGCTCGTCTTTGATCTAGCTCGTCTTGGCTGATATCAACATTGATACTTCTGTTGGGAATATCAATTTTGATGGTGTCACCCGCTTCGATTAAAGCGATGGCACCACCACCTGCAGCTTCTGGAGACGCATGGCCGATTGATAACCCCGAGGTGCCGCCTGAGAAGCGTCCGTCAGTTAGTAGAGCGCAAGCTTTACCTAAACCCTTGGACTTAAGGTAACTCGTCGGGTACAGCATTTCTTGCATTCCCGGGCCACCCTTTGGGCCTTCATAACGAATAATGACCACGTCGCCTTCAACGACTTCGTCATCTAAAATACCCTTGACCGCTGCATCCTGGCTCTCGAAAATGACTGCCTTCCCAGTAAAAACGTGTATTGATTCGTCGACGCCAGCAGTTTTTACAACGCAACCATCTTCTGCGATATTGCCATACAGAACGGCTAGTCCGCCTTCTAAAGAGTAGGCATGTTCTAGGGATCGAATACAGCCATTTTCTCGGTCGCCATCTAGGGTTGGCCAGCGTGTTGCCTGGCTGAATGCGGTCTGAGTCGGAATTCCTGCCGGGCCTGCTTTGAAAAATTCAGCCACCTTAGGGTCATTGGTCTGCATAATGTCCCATTTTTCTAGTGCTTCTTTCATCGTTTTGCTGTGAACTGTCGGTAAGTCGGTGTGTAAGAAGCCGCCGCGAGCAAGCTCGCCTAGAATGCCCATCACGCCGCCAGCCCTATGAACATCCTCCATATGATATTGTGGTGAGTTCGGTGCGACTTTGCACAGTTGAGGGATGCGCTTGCTTAGGTCATTAATGTGCTTAAGGTCAAAATCTAGTTCTGCTTCTTGAGCTGCTGCTAACAAGTGAAGAATGGTATTAGTGGAGCCGCCCATTGCTATATCGAGCATGACGGCATTTTCGAATGCCTTATAGTTCGCAATAGATCTAGGCAATACAGATTCATCATCTTGCTCATAATAACGTCGAGTGATCTCAACAATTTGCTTGCCTGCATTCAAAAACAATTGTTCTCGATCTGCATGTGTTGCGAGCATCGAGCCATTTCCGGGCAATGACAAACCGATTGCTTCTGTTAGGCAATTCATTGAATTAGCCGTAAACATACCAGAGCATGATCCGCAGGTAGGGCAGGCACTACGTTCTATCTCTGCAACAGTTTCATCATCAACTGAGCTGTCTGCAGCGATAACCATCGCATCGACCAGGTCAAGCTTGTGTTCAGAAAGTTTGGTTTTCCCAGCCTCCATTGGGCCGCCGGATACGAATATCACAGGTATATTCAGTCGCAAAGACGCCATTAGCATGCCAGGCGTGATCTTATCGCAATTTGAGATACACACAATCGCATCGGCGCAATGTGCATTGACCATATATTCGACAGAATCGGCGATAAGCTCACGCGAAGGCAAGCTGTAAAGCATACCGTCGTGCCCCATGGCGATGCCGTCATCAACGGCGATAGTATTAAACTCTTTGGCGACGCCACCTGCTTTTTCTATTTGGCGAGCAACGAGCTGGCCCATATCTTTAAGGTGGACGTGCCCGGGTACAAACTGAGTAAATGAGTTTGAAATCGCGATGATGGGCTTCTCAAAGTCTTCATCGTTCATGCCAGTGGCACGCCACAACGCGCGAGCACCAGCCATATTGCGGCCATGAGTGGATGTTTTAGAACGATAAGTCGGCATGGTATATCTCTTCGGTGGACGATGTTGTTTGATTGAAGTCAGTATGATTACTTTAGAATTCGTAATTAGCGAGCATAGCAAAAAAACAAATATCACACGAGTAGGGTGATCAAAAATGTTGCTCAGGTAAAATAAAATTACCAAATACCTCATCTTTAGAGTATTGATAAGGGTGTGGCATTTTGAAATAACGCTATGCTTACAGGTATATTGAGCTGAATTGTAATTGTTGACGAAAATGAAGACACCACTGTTTCCAACCAACGCTATCCTATGTCCACAGGGGCGAATACCGCTTCAGGTATTTGAACCCCGCTATTTGGATATGGTTAGCCATTGCCTCAAAACCGACTCGGAATTCGTGTTGGTGATGGAAAAAAGCGGAGTAAGCGATCAGGACTTTTACCGGGTGGGTACGTTAGCGAAGATAGTCGACTTTGGCGCGGTAGAACAAGAAGGTGTAATATCTATTACGGCAGAAGGGCATTCTCAGGTGGAGCTGTCGCATATTGAGCAGCAGGATGATGGCCTGTGGTTATCTGACATAAATCCGCAACGACTTGAAGAATATGTTGATTTGCCGAAGAAATATGAAGAGCTCAAAGCGGTATTGAAAGCATTGGTACAGCATCCTTTTGTTCAGGATTTAAATATGGATATTGATTATCTTGATAGTCGCCAAATAGGGTGGAGGTTAACAGAGCTACTTCCTTTCGAGGGTAGCCAAAAACAAAGCTTGTACGAAATGAAAGATTGCCTTTCTAGACTTGAGACAATATCAAAACATCTATCCGAAATGGTTGAATAGTACTGCATCAACTCATTATGCTAAAACGCGTTAAGGTATCGGTAAAAAAATTATAGTGATACGCGCAAAAAGCGAAACACCAAACCATGCCTAGTCCAAAGGTGTAGCTCCTGTTAATCGCTTGGTCATTCTCGTCACGAAGTCGATAGTGAGTAAAAATAAAATGAGTTAGGCTCACAATCGATAAACCCAATAATATCCCTCCAATAATATCTGTGAGCCAATGAACGCCTAGTAGTACGCGGCTAAGCGCGATACAAAGAATGGGTATCGAAAACCCTGCGTAGCATTTCCAACGGTGACTCTCAGACACGCTTTGAGCGACCAAATACGCAATCAAAATATAGAAGACGGTCGCTCCCGAACTGTGCCCACTAGGAAATGCAAATGAACTAGGCGGGTTTAGTACTAATTCTGGCCGAGGAACGGCAAAACCAAATTTGAGGGAGTGAGTGATTGCCGCGGTAGATAGCCCCGCCAAAATTAGCTCGTAGGTGAATTTTTTCTTCTTTAGAGTCCAAAGAAATACAGCGACCAATGTAAATGATACGTAAAGAAAGCCTTCGTCACCCAGAAGTGTCAGGGTGACCAATATTGGGTCTATCGCGCCTCCTCTTATGTTTGTGGCAAACTCAAATACTAGGCTGTTTATCGAGTTAAATAGGGTCGTATTGAGTGTTAAAGCTGAGCCCAATGAGAATGAGATGATGCTAAAAAAAAATATGTTCAACGAAAGCTTTGATGGCGGCGTGTTATTTAAAGTGGCGCGGTTGCTGACGTATCGTATTGTCAAAAAAACAGAGCTGACTACTAAGGCGAGAATAATAAGAATAGGGATTAGATTACCAGGCATGCCGCGTTCATAGGCAGTGCCAACAAGGTATCCTGGTAGTATGTATACGGGAGCCCAAGCCAAGGCAGATAATACATTATATAGAGTGAACCTTGATTGACGCATGCCCATCATACCGGCTACCAAAGGTAGTACGGGGCGTATAGGGCCGACAAAGCGCCCAAGCATGATGCTCTTTCCTCCGTGTCGTATAAAAAACGTCTCGCCTAACTCTAGGGCCTTCGGGTAACGTGAAAATGGCCACAGGCCGCGTAGCGAATCTTTGTAATAGTAACCCAAGAAGAAGCTTATACCGTCTCCAGCTAGAGCGCCGAAAAATCCGCATGATAATACGTGCCAGACTGGAATGCCCAAATGCCCACATAGTGTGGCGACTACATAGATCAAAACAACCCCAGGTACCACTATGCCGGCAAGTGCCAGCGACTCGACGAAGGATATAGCGAATACAGAAAACAATATCCAGCTCGGATGAATGCTGAGCCAGTCGATGAAAGGCTGTAGGTCTAGTTCGGTCATGAATGTGTCATTTCGATCGTTTTGATGGGGGCTTGTTGCATAGTTATGTTTAGTGAGTGTGTAGGCTAACCCTGTTATGTCCGTTTTTCTGAGACTCAAGCAAAGCGATCTGCGTATCATTTATAAGTTTGATTGCGCAGTTTTCGTAATTACTATCTTTCCCTGAAGGAGTGTAGGTCGTGCAACCTAGGCTGACGGTTATCGTGTCAATGACGGGCCAGCTATTTTCTTCAATTGTTCGGCGTATGCGCTCAGCAATAACAAGTACTCCCTCAGACGGTGTGCAGGGCAAAAGTAGGTAGGAAAGTTGTTTACCATCGAAATAGTCACTATCACCCGCTCTGATCATGGCTCTTAATGTTTCGGCAAATTGAACCACTAGCGCTTGAGACTGTGCCGGGCCGTGGGTATCAAGGACCTGTGGGAAGTAGTCAATTTCGATGGCGACTAGAGATAACGCTTTTTTTGTTCTATCAGATCGGCATATCTCTTTTTTTAGTGTGTCTTCTAGGTGTCTATAGTTGTATGCGCTAGTTAGTGTGTCATGTATTTCGAGTTCTACTAATGTGCGACTGCGTTTTTGATGTAGTTGAGAATAGGTGCTGGCTAGCCCAATGAATAACAGGTACGTGCTGGCGAAATAAAATGCGGATAGCACCCCTGAATTGAATAACAAAATTGTGCTGAATACAGCTGCAACGACGGTATTCAGTAAGCCGGCTTGACGGTTAGATAGTGTGATGTAACTGAGTAGTCCTAAAGGGAATATCCAGTGTTTTATTTCGTCAGGGTGCTCAAAGAAATTTATTAACATAAGGGCTAGGGCGATAATGCTGGCCCAAAAGCACACTTGTTTGATGTATCGAGCGTCTGCTGTAAATCTTGCGTATATGCTCACTCCAATATACAAAACACCTAAAAGACATGCTGGATAGACTAAGTCGTACACACCATATCGGAAATTCTGAAAACCTAGCAAAGCCATCGTTATCGCGCTGAGGAGAAACAATAAGGCTATTAACCGAGTTTGTAATTGATATTCGGTTAGCATGGCTTGGCATCCTCTGGTGGGATAGTTTCGTCGACGTTACTTGACTCTCTATAAATTTGAGTCCGGTTACTGCTCTTGTTCAAGGTGTTTTTTAGCGCTTGCGTGGCTCGGTATGTAAGGGAGCTGCTATCGTCACCAATGTTGAGTCCTGCGACTCCTGCACTTATCGTTATTTTTTCTCCCTTGACCTCAATGCTCTTTTTTATTTGGATGCGCAGCGCATTTGCTATTTTTACGGCTTGAACCGAGCTTGTATGCGGCAAAACAATTAAAAACTCGTGAAGCTCCCACAAATAGTAACTATCAAATAATCTAAGGTTATTGTGCAATAGCTTCCCGATGTTAATGGTGACAGTATCTTTTTCTTTGTCCGAAAGTTTTGACAGGCAAATGCTATCGATCGCCATCGATACGGTGGAAAGTTCGCTTCCCTCTCGTTCACTTCGTTGAATTTCTTTTGTTAAGTCATCGTCTAAATGTTCACGCGTTGCGGCTTTGGTTAGATTGTCTGTACGGCGTAGAGGTTTTAATTGCTTTCTGCGGAGTTCGCGTAGATAGACTAGGCTGCAGCTCATGCTCAGATATAGGAGGTAATTTAAGCTTGCTTGTGTACTTTCAAAAATATTATTGGTCTGATCAAGTTGATGTAGCGCGAGGAGCGAAAAACCGGCAACTAGCATCAGAGCAGGTTTGAATTCAAAAAAGAAGAAAATCAATAAGGGTACAAAGTATAGCCAAGTCTTCATCGCGTCTAGGCCCTGAGATAAACCGAATAAGGTTAGTACGGCTAATGCTATCGATGAATATTTAAACCATTGGAAGCTTTCGGTAACGTTCTTTTTATCGCGGCTCTTGAAATAGTTTAGAACAAGCAGTGATGACAATATCCCGACAAGAGCTGCGGCGATTAACTGTCCGTAAGAGAATGCAAGCACAGTCAGTGCGCTTGATAATCCAGTGGCGTATAAGTATGGCTTTGAATGGATTAGTAACTGATGGTCTGATTGAGACATGCTTTTTGGTTCGCCTATTTTCTTGTTGTATCTACTAATGAGACTGTTTATCTGGGGAGTACTTTACACCATTAGTGCTAAATAAACCCCTCTGGCTTCTTGCCTTGTAAGTGGTAAGCAAAAGCAATAATTTCTGCGATAACGCGATAAAGAATTTCTGGAATTTCTTCACCTAGATCAAGTCTAGACAAAATATTCACTAATTCACTATTTTCATA
>ENA-OSET01002518-OSET01002518.1-sediment-metagenome-genome-assembly--contig:-NODE-2518-length-17665-cov-11.292245_pt1 | contig 17665 bp, 18 predicted proteins | sample MGYA00237882_ERZ534229 | MGnify/ENA primary metagenome ERZ534229 (study PRJEB26408, sample SAMN06266212) | sediment metagenome | isolation source: Hudson Canyon methane seep mesocosm | place... | reverse complement strand
TGCATATATTTTAGAAAAGTCCGTCATCCCCGTGAAAACGGGGATCCAACGATAGTGGCTAGATTCACTGCCCATGGTTCCCCGCGTTCACGAGGATGACGAAGAGTGTTAATCTGCAACTTCAATGATAACGGGTATATATTATTAAACGGAGAAAACGAGCTCATCATCAGAAACTGTCACTTTAATAACATCCCCCCCTTTGAACCGACCTGATAACAGATCTTGTGCCAAATTATTTTCTAACTGTTGCTGAATAACTCGCTTGAGAGGACGCGCTCCATAAACAGGATCAAAGCCTGCCTCAGAAATAAGATCTAATACTTCTTCACTGACCTCTAAGCCCATATCTTTATCAGCTAAACGGTGATGCAAGTGTGCTAATTGAATCTCAGCAATAGCATGAATTTGGGCGCGTTGTAATGGATGGAACACCACCACATCATCAACCCGATTAATAAACTCTGGGCGGAAATGTTGGCCAACAATATCCATCACTGCGGTTTTCATTTTTTCATAATCATCGTCCCCCGCCATTTCTTGAATCACGTTTGAACCAAGATTTGATGTCATCACAATCACGGTATTACGGAAATCAACAGTACGACCTTGTCCATCCGTTAAACGACCGTCATCTAATACTTGCAATAAGATATTAAACACATCAGGATGCGCTTTTTCAACTTCATCCAGTAAAATCACTGAATACGGTTTACGTCGAACAGCCTCAGTCAAATAACCACCTTCTTCATAACCAACATAACCAGGAGGTGCACCGACTAATCGTGCCACTGAATGTTTTTCCATAAACTCAGACATATCAATCCGCACCATGGCGTCTTCAGTATCAAACAAGAATGTGGCTAATGACTTACACAGTTCTGTTTTGCCCACACCTGTAGGCCCTAAGAATAAGAATGAACCATTAGGACGGTTAGGATCGGATAATCCTGCACGTGATCGACGAATCGCATTTGCAACGGCAGTCACGGCTTCATCTTGGCCAATAACACGCTCATGCAATGCTTCATCCATTTTCAAAAGCTTATCTCGTTCACCTTCTAACATTTTAGAAACAGGAATACCGGTCCATTTAGAAACCACTTCGGCAATTTCTTCTTCGCCTACTTTATTGCGTAACAAGGTAAAATCTTGCATTTCAGCTTGTGTTGCTAAGTCCAGCTGTTTTTCTAATTCAGGGATTTTGCCATATTGTAATTCTGACATTTTCGCCAAATCGCTATTACGGTTAGCAAATTCCAGCTCCATCCGTGCCTTTTCCAAATTTTCTTTAATATGCTGACTGCCATGCAAGGCCGCCTTTTCTGACTTCCACACTTCTTCCAAATCAGCATATTCACGTGCCAACTTTTTCATTTCATCTTCAAGTGTATCTAGACGTTTTTTCGATGCATCATCTGATTCTTTTTTCAAAGCAACACGTTCAATCTTCAACTGAATTAAACGTCGTTCCATTCGATCTAAAGACTCAGGTTTAGAATCAATTTCCATCCGAATACGACTGGCAGCTTCATCAATTAAATCAATCGCTTTATCGGGTAACATCCGATCAGTAATGTAACGATGCGACAATGTTGCCGCTGCCACAATCGCTGGATCAGTAATATCCACACCATGATGCACTTCATAACGTTCACTTAAACCACGTAAGATAGCAATCGTATCTTCTACCGATGGTTCACCCACCTGCACTTTTTGGAAGCGACGTTCTAATGCCGCATCTTTTTCCACATATTGACGGTATTCATCTAAGGTTGTCGCACCAATACAATGTAGTTCACCCCGAGCAAGAGCAGGCTTCAACATATTACCCGCATCCATTGCACCTTCCGCTTTACCAGCCCCAACCATGGTATGAATTTCATCAATGAACAGAATTATTTGCCCTTCCTGTTTTGATAAATCTTTTAATACGGCTTTTAAGCGTTCCTCAAACTCACCACGGAATTTAGCTCCGGCAATCAATGCACCCATATCTAAAGATAACAGCCTTTTATGCTTCATTCCTTCAGGTACTTCACCATTAATAATCCGCTGCGCTAGACCTTCTGCAATCGCAGTTTTACCCACGCCTGGCTCACCAATTAACACCGGGTTATTTTTAGTTCTTCGTTGCAATACTTGAATGGTACGGCGAATCTCATCATCACGACCAATAACAGGATCTAACTTACCGTTTTCAGCTCGTTCCGTCAGATCAATCGTGTATTTTTCCAATGCTTGGCGTTGTTCTTCAGCATTTTGATCCATCACATTCTCGCCCCCACGTATTTTTTCTACTGTTGCTTCTAGTACGGATTTATTACCACCATGTTGACGTAATAATTCACCTGCTTTATTTTTATCAGCAACTACTGCCAATACAAACAATTCACTAGAAACATAGTGATCTTGTCGTTGTTGCGATAGTTTATCCGTTTGATTCAGTAAGCGGTTCAAGTCCTGTGAAACATGAATATCACCGCTACCACCATCAACCTGAGCCATGCGATTAAGTTCATTACCAAGTTCAGCTTGGTATGCAGTGATATTGACACCACTTTGTGCTAAAAGAGGTTTAACCGTACCTGCTTGTTGCTCCAGCAAGGCAAGCATCAAATGGGCTGGTTCAATAAACTGATGGTCTTTGCCCACAGCCATACTTTGTGCTGCCGCAATCGCTTCTTGGAACTTACTGGTTAACTTATCGATTTGCATAATTCCTCATCCTCTAACTCTATTTTCGTTAAGAAACAGATGGGGATAAGTCACTGATAAATCAAGTAGGACAATGATGGTCTATCATTGTTGAGTACACAGGAAATTTCTATCCCGGTGTTACTTCAAACTGATTTTCTAGCTTTTGTTCTGAGAGCGATAGAGTGGATATTTACAGCTAAGTTTATGCTTCAAACGGTGAAGTATCACCTAAGCCAGCACGCATCACTTCTGGCAGATCATCAATAAACTCAATCACCGTTGTGGGCTCTGCACCACCAAAACCACCATCGATAATCAAGTCAACCTGCTTACCAACTTGGTCCATAATCTCTTCTGGATCCGTCAACGGTGCATCATCATTCGGCATAATCAACGTTGAACTCATTAAGGGTTCATTCAACTCTTCAAGCAGTGCAAGTGCAATTGAATTATCAGGAATACGTAACCCTATTGTTTTACGTTTTGCATGCTGCAAACGACGCGGCACTTCTTTAGTCGCGGGTAAAACAAAGGTATAAGCCCCAGGCGTATTGGCTTTAATCGCTCGATACACACTGTTATTGACTCGAGCATAAGTTGACAGCTCAGATAAATCGCGACATACCAAAGTAAAGTTATGATCATCATCTAACTGACGAAGTCGACGAATTTTGTCCATCGCCCCTTTGTCACCAAGGTGACAGCCCAAAGCATAACCAGAATCTGTTGGATAGACGACTAGCCCACCTTTTCGAATGATGTCACAGGCTTGCGCGATTAAACGCTTTTGGGGATTGTCTGGGTGGATATGGAAAAACTGACTCATGGAAGGACCTTTGTTAAAAAGTCTGATATTTCAGGGAACATCAAACTCATATCATATATAAATGCGATTAAAAACGAATAGGATAATAACTTACCTATCACTCGTAACCAAGTCGGTATAGGTCGTTTCGCTTTTTCTTGCGTGTTATTCAAGACTGCTGGACGCCATGTCATGCCCAACAGTGAAATCATCTGTTGTCTGATTTCATCGGCATAACTCTGCCCTTCTAAACTATCGCCTACTTCTATCTTTTTCCCATCCTGTGTTAATACATTCAATTTATACCAAACACGGGTCGTATTACCTGATGTCGAAGATGCATTTTGCTTGGTGACAATATCAACAATAATCTCTGCATCAATCACTTCTTCAAGTAAAAACCCAAAGATCCGCTGTTGCTTGCGCACCCCCATTAAACTAACTTCAACCGTTAAACTATTGGCAATTAAAAACACGCCTGCCAGCACAAGTAGTAACGCTATACCACCAACATAAGCAATCATAAGACCGGTTGTTGCAGGTAAAAAACCCAAAAAACCATCAAAGAAAAAATAAGCAAATACGGCAATAAAAAGACCGAATAGTATTAACGCACTCGCCATGCCTTTTGATCGGCCATAACCATAATAAAACTGCGTTCCTGATGTGCTCTTTTCTATTTTTGGAATGTCGCCTATCTCAGTATTTTGGTGGGCAATTGTTGGGGGAGATTTGATTTTATAGCGTGCATTTTTGGCAATAGCCTGTTCGTCAGCTACTTCCATAGGAATCATAAAGATGCGGTCAAAATCAATTCCTGAAGTTGGTGCTCGAAGATGTAACTGCCAAAAATGATAATTATCACTTTGATCTTCACTTGCAGGTAAATAATCAGGCGGCATAAATAAAAACGCTATCCGGCTAGTTGAGCCGAAATTTTTAGGTTCAATGGATACCCGGTCTTGCCATAGTTGCTCGGTTTTCCAAGCGGAGTCTCCTGCACCTTCAGTCTGATAATAGCGGTGCGTACACGTTAAACTAACTGTCGCCCTTTCTATTTCATCTGCCCCCAATGGCAAGTCAATATAACCTGCTACTTGTCCGCCCACTTGCCCCGGAAACGGATCTAAAATAACCGGTGTTTTTCCATATTTATACCATGCACGCGTTTCTCTAATCGCATGAATAACTAGCCATAACCCAATAAAGGGAAAGGTCACAAAAAAGTAAAAAATCGGCTGTTCTTCAAACGCCTTCAGAATATTTTCGCCGCCCATCACAATGGCAAACCACACCATTGCGTTCCAAATAATGGCAAAAATCCATGCTTGCCACTGCTGTGTAGCGGCTTGTGAGAAAACTTGATTGCCAAAACTTTCAGTCATCACTCGCTATCCTGTTAGGTTTATTTTCACTTTTTTGCAAAGAGAGATTAACTGTTCAGCTTCTTCATTATTCAAACCTGTAGCACATAATGCTTGGTTAGCAACGGTATCAGCTTGTTGCGCTAATGACTGACCTAAGGGTGTTAAAGCAATACACTTTTGACGTTCATCCCCTACTTGAAATTCTCTTGTGATGTATTCAAGCACTTCCAGTCGTTTCAACAAAGGCGTCATCGTCGGCTTGCTTAACCCAACTGTTGCCGCTAACTCAGTGACAGATATTTTATCTTTTTGCCATAAAGCCATCATCACTACAAATTGTGGATAGGTTAATTTTAGTGGGTCTAATAATGAACGGTATGCCCGCGTGATTACTCCCGAAGTAGAGTAAAGCGTATAACAGACTTGTTCATGAAGTTTCGGTCCCATTATCGAGCCTTTTTAAATCGTATTTGACAAATTATACACAACGGCAAATAATTAGCTTGCAAATCATTTGTGCACAAACAAATTTAACCCTAAAAGGATCTTCGCCATGAAAAAATTACTTTCATCTCTCGCTATTGTTGCAACAATTACATTTTCAGGAATGAGTATTGCTGATGATCATGCAAAAAAATCAGCTGACTATATGCCTAGTCTTATCACTGCAACACCACTTGAAGGTCGTAGTCTAGCCATCACTATCGTTAGAAAAACAGTCGGTACTATTCAACGTGATGGCAAAATAAAACATGCCGTACGTGACATTTATGAAAAAGATCCAATGATGCTAATGCGTGCAGTTGAATTAGTTAATATGGAATTTGCAATTATTGCAAAAGCGAATAATTACTGGCGCTAAAACAAGCAGCCTAATTTTGCTACAAAAAAGAAAAAGCAGACTAGAGATAGTCTGCTTTTTTTATTTAAAGTGAGACCTTTGCAAAGGCCTCAAAATATCGTCCAAATAGGTGTGCATAATTTTGGCATCGTAGCTAAATGTCCTAACTCAACCCATGTATTATCAGGCGTATGAAAATCAGATCCACATGAGGCTAAAAGCCCAAACTGCTCAGTTAATCGTACTAAGTTTTTCACTTCTTCAGGATGTTGCCGGCCTGATACCACTTCAAAACCCAAGCCACCCGCTTCTTTAAAGTCCGTAATTAAACGACGTAATTTAGTTGCAGTAATTTTATAACGAGCAGGATGCGCGATCACTGCTTGTCCACCAGCAGCTGTAATCCAGCTCACGGCATCACTCAGGCTTGCCCATTGTCCGGGTACGTAACCCGGTTTGTTTCTTACTAAATAACGCTTAAACACATCGCTAATATCTTTGGCATAATCATATTCAACTAAGAACTTGGCAAAATGTAATCGACCTAACATGATTTCAGATGCGTATTTTTTTGCACCTTCTAATGCACCTGGAATACCCGCTTTATCTAAACGTTTAGCAATTTCTTCTGCCCGTCCAATACGGTAATCACGCATAGACTGCAGGCCGTGTTGCAAAGCGGAATGCTCAATATCCACATTCAAACCGACAATATGAATTGTTGTGCCGCCCCATGTTACCGATATTTCCACACCAGGAATTAAGGTCAAATTTGTATCTCGTGCGGCTAACTGTGCTTCATGAATACCTTCAGTACCATCATGATCGGTCAAGGCGAGCACATCCACTCCTTGCTCAATTGCACGTTCAACTAAAGCGGTAGGGCTTAATGAACCATCAGAGGCGGTAGAGTGAGAATGTAAGTCATAACAAGTCATCTGCATCATTTTACGTTAAAATGCCTACTATTACTTTTTAAGACGAAGACTAATGAAACTATTTTTTGATTTTTTACCCATTGCCCTTTTCTTTATTGCCTATAAATTTGGTGGCGGTATTTATCACTGGGATGGGCAGGAGTACGATGTAAAAGGCATTTATGTTGCCACTGCAGTGATGATTATTGCCTCCATTTTACAAGTTGCTATCACTTGGCTCTTGACCAGAAAAGTAGAGAAGTCACACTTGATTACCTTGGTGTTGGTACTGGTGTTAGGTGGTGCGACACTATGGCTACAAAACCCTGACTTCATTAAATGGAAACCGACAGCAGTAAATTGGTTATTTGCATTGGCATTTCTTGGCGCTCAAGTTTTCACCGACAAGTCACTACTTGAACGAATGATGGCAGAACATATTCAATTACCTAATACCGTATGGACAAAGCTAAATATTGCTTGGGTACTCTTCTTTATAGGATCAGGCCTTGCCAACTTATACGTGGCATTTAACTTTTCTGAAGAAACATGGGTTAACTTTAAACTCTTTGGTTTACTCGGTTTAACGATCTTATTTATCATTGGACAATCTGTTTATTTAGCCAAGCATGCGGTTGAAGTTGTCAAAATAGATGAGGAGAATCAATAATGTACTATGCCATTATCAGTGAAGATATTGCCGACAGCTTAAGTCTGCGTAAAGAAGCACGACCGGCCCACCTAGCCCGTTTAACAGAGCTACAACAACAAGGTCGTTTACTCTTAGCGGGTCCTCATCCAGCTATTGATAGCGATGACCCTGGCAATGCAGGGTTTACTGGTAGTTTAGTGGTGGCTGAGTTTACTAGTTTAGACCAAGCGCAATCATGGGCAGATGCAGATCCCTATGTTGCAGCAGGTATCTATGCCAAGGTAACGGTCAAACCATTTAAGAAAGTGCTTCCATGACCGATACAGTCAGTAAGTTAACGCTCGCACTGGCTAATTTAAAGCCAAGTCATTTAACTATTCAAGATGATAGCGATTTACATGCGGGTCATGCTGGCAATACTGGTGGTGGTCATTACACTATTACAATTGTGAGTGATACGTTTAAAGACTTATCACTAATTAAACGCCACCGACTCGTCTATGACGCTATCGGTATTTTAATGAAAACGGATATTCATGCTTTAAGTATTCATGCCAAAACTCAGGCCGAATTTAATTCTCACTAATACTTCGTCACTATGGCTGAAAAAAGTACCTCTAAAAACCAACAATTTCTACAGCAGTTTGAACGGCAACGACTCAACAAACCCTGTAATCGAATTATTGATCTTCGTGGAAAAGTTGCAGGTGAGTGTCAAGCATATACTTTTGGTGGTAAAACACATTATCTAGATGATCGAGGCTATTTATTAGCTAGGCAACTGTTAGAACGGTTTCATGGTAAATACACCTTGGGTGTTTATGAATCCATTTTAAAAGCATTAAAGTCGTTAAAGCAAGCTGATAGTCATACTGATACTGAAAAAGAAAGTTCATCAACGACAGAGTTTCAATTAATTCCTTTTGATCGCTTATTACATCGAAAAGAAACACGCATTGTATTTACTACGCCTATTGAAATTACACTTCAAGATGTTCAATATAATGCATCAACTATCGACATCACCACTAGTGCAATTCGTATTGCCTTAAAACGATCTTATACTTTAGAACAAAATGATACTGTTGCCGTTAAATTCATAGACTTCTCCCGTTCAGCTCCCTCTGGTTTACTATCAGACGTAAACTATCAAATCATCAATATAAATCATGATGAAAGACGTACATTTGCATTACTGATTCGTGATCGCAATGATAATGTAGAAATAAGTAACTGGTTTGATCAATGGACAGAAGAACATAATACGATAGAGAACCTTGATTTAGATAGCGAATTATTTAATCTAACAAGCCACTTTTACCAACGACTTTACAGCCACCTACTGACCAGCCCCTTACTTTGGCTAAGCCATAATCATGATAAAAATCCTATTCAGGCATTTCACCTTTCAGCTAATAATCAACATGTATTAGAATCGTTGCAAAATGAACATTCAAAGCCTAATTTAGCTTTACTTCCTATCAAATCAATCATGGAAACAGGCGTTAATCATCTTCTGGTCAGCGTTAAGATTAAAGGAAAAATACGCTGTATTACTGTGCCGTGTAATGATGCCAATTTAGTCGCCAAAGCAATTAAATGGCTACAACAACATGAAAGAGCTTCCGTCTTATTTCTACAAATTCATCAGCAATCTATTGATATAAAAGAGTTCACTGAAATGATAGCATCAATTTCAGTCAAAGATGAAAAGGCCTCTTTGAAGCTCGTGAATCAGCTAGAAAGCATAACTAAAAATATTGTTATCACTGATATTTCCAATAGTTGTCTCAAGCTTGATCCTGCTATATCTATTAGTGATGAAGAAGTACAAAGCTTCACCGTAATAGAACAGGATATTAAACAACAGCCCATAGCAAAAGCATTAACACACTATATAAAACGAGCAGAACAGCGTTTTATTATTCGCACACCAATTCATCTTCACGCAAATGGAAAAAGTTTTAAACTCACAACAAGTGATGCATCCTCTAAAGGCTTATCCTTTCAAGCGCCTGCTGACTTAACATTATCTCGAAACACGCATGTCACTATCGATTTTGATCGATGGCAGACCCAAACCAGTCAAGTTAATTTAACTGGGATCCCTTTTATTATAAAAAATAATTACTCTGATTCTGAACAAATAACAGTGGGACTAGCTCGAGATTCACTTGCCAGCTCTCAAAAAGTAAATGATTTTTTTGATGGCATTATTGAACGTAATAAAAATGATTTGTCAGAAAATAATGATGATATTTTAAGTAGCCAAGAGGCTAGGATCTATAGCTTGCTGTTAAACCAGCAACTGACCAACATCCCTTTCTTCATTGGAATGAATGAAAACAATGAGCGAGTATTAAATACTGTAGCCACATCGGTAGCTAATCAAGCACAATCATTAGAAGACCTTTGGCAGGCACTGAACTCAGAAGTAACTTTTTTATCTGAACTGGTAAAAGATAAAAGCAGACAGACTAACAAGCCCATTAATTTTGGTTTATATTGTTACCAAAGTACAGCGGATACTTGGCAGATAAGTACTGAGCATACATTTTCATCTCCAGCACAAAAAGCCTTATTTATTAACCGCGCATTAAAAGCTCAGAGTTACCGGTTCTTTCATTGTGCATTAACATCTGTTCCTGCTAATTATTTTGACAATGAAAAAGATCTTAATCAGCAACTGTCTGTCCTTCGAACATCAAGCCCACACAAAGTGAAACGCATAAAAGAAGCACTTCATAGTGTATTTGCTATGGGGGAGTTAACAGATATTACTAATATTATTAAAGCCTGCTACCAATAGGTCCTCACCCTGCAATAGTCATCTTATCAATCCAAACAGAGCCTGTTCGCGTATTTCCACGTTTCTCAACATCAGAAGCCACAGCTTGAATTCCCATAAACATGTCACGTAAATTACTGGCGATAGTGAACTCATCAATTGGGTATTGAATCACACCATTTTCAACCCAAAATCCGGCCGCGCCTTGAGAGTAGTCACCCGTAACAATATTAACGCCCATGCCCATAGTTTCTGTTACCAGTACACCGGTTCCCATTTCTTTAAGTAAGGCTTTAAAGTCTAAATCGCCACTATCAATGGTCAAGTTGTGAACACCACCCGAATTAGCCGTGGTGGTCATATTCAATTTTCTAGCTGAATAACTGTCGAGCACATAGCCCTGCAAGACACCATCACAAATAATATCTCGAGCTTGTGTCGCAACACCTTCACCATCAAATGCTGCACTACCTAACGCTTTTAATAGGTAAGGCTGTTCATGTATATGAATAAACTCAGGAAAGATTTGCTTGCCTAAATGGTCAAGTAAGAAGCTTGATTTCCGATATAAAGCACCGCCTCGGATAGCGCTAATGAGTTGTCCGAATAAGGAGGGAGCAACTTCAGCTGCAAAAATAACGGGATAAGAACCTGTCGGGACAGTTCTGGCATTCAATCGTTGTAATGTGTTTTTTGCGGCACGTTGACCGATACTTATTGCCGAATCTAAGTCGGCGGCATCACGAGCAACATCATACCAATAATCCCGTTGCATTCCCTTTTCATCGTCAGCAATTAAAGTGCATGAGATGCTATGTCGTGTCCCCATGGTGCTACCAACAAAACCATGACTATTGGCATACACGCGCCCACCTTGATGACTAGAAACACTCGCACCTTCTGAATTGTTTATTTGGTCATCAACATCAAAACCTGCCTCTTCACATTCTGTTGCGATCTCTATGGCTTTATCTGCCGTAATATCCCATGAGTGGTACCTCGACAAGTCAGGAAATTCACTTGCCATTAACGCTGCATCAGCTAACCCTGCAAACTCATCATCTTGAGTATGTTTGGCAATTCCACACGCCGCTTTCACTGTCTCCGCTATGGCTTCAGGTCGAAAGTCTGAGGTGCTAGCAGAGGCTTTTGTTTGTCCAAAATAAACGGTGATCCCCAAGCCTTTATCATTATTATGCTCCAGGGTTTCAACATCGCCTTGGCGCACAGTGACGGATAATCCACTGCTATGGCTGACACCGACTTCTGCTGCACTGGCACCTTGTTGTTTTGCTTGCTGCAAAGCGATTTCAGCAGCTTGTTCGAGTGGTGCATTATTCATGTTCATTTATTGCCTTTTCACATATTGGACACTTAGGATCTTGTCGTAATTTTATTTCTTGCCATGCCATAGATAAGGCATCAAAAATCATTAACCTTCCCGATAAGGTTTCACCGATACCCGCTAATAACTTTAAGGTTTCAACGGCTTGCATACTACCAATAATACCTAATAATGGTGACAATACGCCAGATTCAGAACAAGTCTGTTGTAGCTCGCCTTCATCCTGATAGACACATTGATAACATGCGCTTCCAGTATTTCGAGAATCATACACCGTCACTTGCCCTTCAAGACGAATTGCGGCACCAGAGACCAGCGGTGTTTTTAGCTGTTGCGTGACTTCATTTAATAAAAACCGGCTAGCAAAATTATCACTACAATCAACCACAACATCCGCTTTTTCTACTTCATTTATCAGTGCTTTTTTATCTAAACGCTCGGTGATTAATTCCAGCTGACAATCACTGTTAATTTTGTGTGCACTTCCTGCTGCAGAATCCACTTTTAATCGGCCAAGGTCTTGCTCACCATGAGCGATTTGTCGTTGTAAGTTTGAAATTTCAACAACATCATCATCCACCAGCGTTAAGTAGCCGACGCCTGATGCGGCCAAATAAAGTGCAACAGGAGAGCCTAAGCCTCCTAAACCAATAATAAGCACACGACCTTCTAGGATTTTTTGCTGGCCGGCAATATCTATTTGAGGCAATAAAATCTGGCGGCTATAGCGTAACAACTGATCATCATTCATTATTTATTTCAGTTCATTCTTTATTCAGAGCGTCTATTATAACGGCAGTTGCCCCATCACCACGCGATCATTACCACCAAAATCTTGCTCAGAATGTACATTCACAAATCCAGCTAATTCAAATAATCGCAGTATCTGTTTAGCTTGATGATAACCATGCTCGATAAGTAAGCAGCCGTTTGGCTTTAAACAGCGCTTGGCTTGTAGAATAATTTGCCGAATATCATCCAATCCATCTGCACCAGAGGTCAACGCACTAACGGGTTCAAATCGCACATCACCTTGACTCAAATGCGGATCATTTTCTTCAATATAAGGTGGATTACTCACCACCATATCTAAACTATTATCTCTAATGGCTGACAACCAACTCCCCTGCCAAAACAGTACATTATTCACTTTATTGTCTCGTGCGTTTTGTTTTGCCACTCTAAGAGCCGGAGCAGAATAATCCATCGCTAAAACAGTGATTGTTGGATTTTCTGTGGCTAAAGATAAAGCAATTGCTCCCGATCCTGTTCCCAAGTCTGCCACTCGCATATTAAGCTGTATTTCAGCCATAGCTAGTGAGACTAATAACTCCGTGTCTGGACGAGGAATCAATGTATCTTCTGTGACCTTTAAATCTAAAGACCAGAAACCTCGCTGTCCAGTCAAATAAGCAACAGGCTTTCCTTGCTGGCGCTGAAGAATTAATTGTTCATATTGAGTTTGTTGCGATCCGCTTAATGTTTTATCAGGCCAAGTATGCAAATAAACGCTTGAACATAACAACACATGACAAAGTAAAACTTGGCTATCTATCTCTGGGCTTTCGGAGTCCAGCAATGTAGCTCGACCATACTGTAGCGCTTCTTCAATATTCATTTTTCAATAGTGCTACGTTCTACCAACTACATGAACAATTTAACGGCAAGGCCAACCACTGCAAGGCCCAAAATAACCGTCATACCTCTTAATGTAGAAATCTTCCCATTTAGTTTTTCCACATCACCACTTTCTACTAACTTCTGTTCACTGATCGTGGTGTCAATGATCGGCTTCACGACTGAATGTGTATTCTGTTCCAATGCGACTTCAATCATTGTTTCAATCGTTTCATTGGTAATATCTGGAACATGGTTCGCACGTTCAGAGTCTAAGCGTTTAGTCACAATTTTACTGATGGCAGACTCAAGTGTGTCATCTAATGTTTGATTCACCATGGTAGGAATGAGACGCTCTAATTGTAAGTTTAATTGTGAACCTAGCTCTTCTTCCTGATTAGTCAGCCAGTCTTCACCTTTATCTGCCAAAAATAATGATACTTGACCGGTAATGTCAGCTTCATCAATCACAAGCTGTACCGCTTGAGTTGCAGCATTTAATACTGCGTCATGGTCGATAGCTTTAGACACCTTCTCGGAAATCTCTTGTGTCTTAGATGTTAATTGTTCGCTTAGGTTTGTCACTGTTTTCGTCAATTCAGCATGAATTTTATTTGCAACAAGCTGCTCAGTTTCCGCAGTAACAATTTGACGACATACTGTTTCAATATCACTTGAACTAAGTGCTGGTGGTACTTTAGACAGTATTTCCTGTTCTATTTGTGCGATAACTTTAGCAACAAGTTTATCCTCATCAAAATGACTCTCTTCTTGAGGATGCTCAGCTACCGCTACTGGCACACTATTTATATCTCTAAGGATTGCTGACAAAGCATCAGCCATCGGAGGCTTGCTTAATGCAGTTATCGCACCTGCATCTAACGCATTAGCATGATCTGCTGGCGTATCATTACCGGTACAAATAACAATAGGAATCGCTGTCAATTGAGGATTTGATTTGATTTGCCGAGTCGCAGTTAAACCGTCCATCCCATCCATCATGACATCCATAAAAATGATGTCCGGCTTTGTCGCAGATGAGCTCAAATGCTCTATTGCGCCTTCACCACTTCCAAATTCAACAACCTCAAACTCTGCTGCAAGTAATAATTTTTTTAATGTCATGCGTGCAACACGAGAGTCATCTACTACCATTGCTATTTTCTGCATATTTTTCACCTTAAAAACAGTTTTATTTTTACGTAATCAAACTCACTCTGGCACACGATACACATCCAGGTTAACACTGTTAACATACTTTCCAAGCATAACAATTTCACCTTGGTAACGTTGTTCAATATCACTCGAAAACTCAAAAAAGTAAGTTCGTTGTAACTGCATTCGTCCGCGTTTATTTCGCTTTAATCGTAACTTCTTCCAGCCCACGGTATCATTTAAAAATGTCACCCCTACCCGATCACACCGCATTCGAGCAGCTTGAATAGCACGCTCCGCAGCACCTCGGCTATCCCACCAAAACCACGCTAAGCCACATAATAATAAAATAGTTAAACCATTATCAATCACCCTAAATCTCCCCATAGGGTTTGTACGACACTTAGTGCCGCCACTGTTGCTGTTTCTGTTCTTAATATTCGAGGTCCAAACCGAACAGATTGAAAACCCGAGTTATTGGCTTGGATTATTTCCTGCTCACTTAAACCACCTTCAGGACCAATGAGCAAGGTAATATCTTCAGTTTTTTCTATTGCCGTAAAACCAATATTGGCAAGCGGGTCTAAAACCAACTTACAAGACGCTGGACTATCAAGCAACGCTTCTTCCAGTGTTTGGATTGATGTAAGTTCTGGCAAGATACTTCGACCACTTTGTTCACATGCGCTCACCATAACGCCTTGCCAATGGGCTAAACGTTTATCTGACCGACCACCAGAAAGCTGAACATTACACCGCTCTGTCATAATGGGGATAACACGATCTACACCTAACTCGACTGCTTTTTGCAAAGCATAATCCATCCGTTCACCACGAGAGATGCCTTGTAATAACGTAATATTTAAAGGTGATTCATTCTCGATTGATAATGGTGTACCTAATGAGACTCGGGACTCACGTTTTGTGACATCAATTAACTCCGCATCATATTCTAGACCGAGTCCATTAAACAAACGCAAACGATCACCCTGCTTTAATCTCAACACTTGAACAGCATGACGGTGTGCAGCAGCTGGCAGACTAAAAGACTCGGTATCAGTTTGAAGTTCAGGGCAGTAAAAGCGAGAAATACGCATCGTTATAGTTTAAATACACCTTAAATAATCAACGTTAAGTTTACATGGTGTTGCCACATGTTTGAAGAACAACAGTATGTAATTGTTGTTCCCATAATTATTCCACCTGCAGTTTTCAGTTCTAAAACTCCGCACATTGAATGATCGCCGGTATATACCCATAGCCATTGAAAATGCAGATTTGATTTTGTCATCCTCGCGAACGCGGGGATCCATGGGCAGTAGAAATAGCCACTATCGTTGGATTCCCATTTTCATGGGAATGACGGACTTCATAATTACCTGAAATTTGAATGGTTACGGGTATATACTCACAAAATGAATATCAATATTAAGCAATTAAAAGACATTATTACTTCAGCCAGCAAAGACATTATCTTACCTAAATTTAATGCTATTGAACGCTCCTACAAGTCAGATGGTAGCGTGGTTACTGAAGCTGATTTACTCATGCAGTCACGTATTGAGTCCGAGTTAAAACAAGTTTATCCCGATATTGATTTGCTAGGTGAAGAGATGACACCTTCACAGCAACAAGCCTTATTATCCACGGGCAAACCACTTTGGTGTTTAGACCCCATCGATGGCACCAGTAACTTTGCTGCAGGTGTACCTTATTTTTCAGTTTCGCTGGCACTCATTGAAAATGGCGAAGTTGTTTTAGGTTTAGTTTATGATCCTATCCGTGAAGAATGTTTTGCGGCCCAGCAAGGCCAAGGGGCAGTTTTAAATGGTCACCCTTTAACAACTAAAGCACTAGACCTATCTCTCAATCAGTGCATTGCGCTCATAGATTTCAAACGACTCACTCCCGAATTAGCCACACGCTTAATCACCAATAGACCTTATGCTTCACAGCGCAGTCTTGGCTCAATCGCCCTTGAATTATGTTGGATAGCGGCAGGGCGTGGGCATATTTACCTGCATGCAAAACAACAATTATGGGACTATGCCGCAGCGAAACTTATATTAAGCGAGGCAGGTGCTTATGCTTGTACTCTTGAGGGTGAGCCACTTTCAATAGACAAGCTAACACCACAATCAACACTTGCTGCATTAGATGGCGACGTATTCAAACAGTGGTGTAATTACCTTAATGTACGCACTCAATAATGATGTCGCTTATTTATCCAGACTGGCCGGCCCCTAAACAGGTAAGCGCTCTATCTACCACTCGACACGGCGGCTTTAGCTTAGCTCCCTACGATGGGCTTAATTTAGGTTCTCATGTTGGCGATAACATTCATCATGTACGCAAAAACCGTGATGCCATCGTTGAATTAGCACAACTACCAGAATCACCACGCTGGCTAAACCAAGTACATGAAACCACAGTATTATCCGCATCTAACTGGAAAGAAAATGCGGCGGCAGATGCTATTTATAGCAATACACAGAACCAAGTATGCACAATTATGACTGCAGATTGCCTGCCGATACTGCTATGCAATACTCAGGGAACACAGGTTGCTGCTATTCATGCAGGATGGCGAAGTTTAGCCGCGGGGATTATTGAAAAAACATTGACTGCATTTAACTGCCCACCTCATGAAATCATGGCTTGGCTGGGTCCAGCGATTGGGCCGCAACATTTTGAAGTAGGACATGATGTTTATCAGGAATTTGCCCAACATTCAGACGATGCTAAAAAGGCCTTCACACAAACTGATTCAACACATTACCTAGCAGATATTGTCTTACTTGCTAAACAAAGACTAAACGCGCGCGGTACACACGCTATTTTTGGTGGTGATTTATGTACCGTTTCAGATCCTAATAATTTTTACTCCTATCGCCGCGATGGAATCACAGGAAGAATGGCATCAATGATCTGGATTACAGATAAATAAGGTATGATCCACTAATTACCCAAGATTACCTGGATCACGATGGAATTATTAGTTTGGATTATTAGCTTTAGCCTCATTGGTGGTTTATTGAGTGTTGTGTTCGCATCGTCATTCTTATTACTCTCTGAAAAGTCCCGTAATATAGCGGTTCCACACCTAGTCAGCTTTGCTATTGGCGCCTTACTCGGTGCGTCATTATTAGGCTTAATCCCTCATGCACTAGACCCAGAGTTTGGCGTAGATCCCCATAATATAGGCCTAACCTTATTACTTGGACTACTCAGCTTCTTCATTCTTGAAAAACTCGTCCTTTGGCGACACTGCCACCATGATCATTGTGATGCCCATGACCCAGAATCATCAGGCCACCATCACGATAATAAAGAAAAAGCAGCTGGCACTTTAATCCTTATCGGTGATGGCATCCATAACTTTGTTGATGGTATTTTAATTGCCGCTGCATTTTTAACCGACACTCATCTGGGTATTGTTACCGCTCTTGCTATAGCAGCACATGAAATCCCACAGGAA
>ENA-OSET01002517-OSET01002517.1-sediment-metagenome-genome-assembly--contig:-NODE-2517-length-17681-cov-12.924165_pt1 | contig 17681 bp, 17 predicted proteins | sample MGYA00237882_ERZ534229 | MGnify/ENA primary metagenome ERZ534229 (study PRJEB26408, sample SAMN06266212) | sediment metagenome | isolation source: Hudson Canyon methane seep mesocosm | place... | reverse complement strand
TTTACAAATAATGATTCGATATTCTGTCCGCTCATGGCTTTCTCTTGGCAAATCTTAGTCAGTTAAATATTCCTTTATGGGGAATATAAAGCAGTATAGAAGTGAAATATGAATCTAACCAATAGATTAGGCTGTTTTTATAGACTTATAGATAGGAGGGGGTGGTTTAGAGTTTATTGGCTGATTTTTGCTTACTTTTCTTGAGATTAGATGCAACATTATTAGCCGGGTATGACTTTCTAGTGCCAAACATGTGCTGGCCTGCATTTCTTATATCCCAGAGTCCGCTAACTGTCGCTATCCTAATGCCCTCTTTATCTAACCGGGGGAGTGCCCACTCAAGATAGTCAGCGGTTACTTGGTGGGGGTGCCCAATGGCTATGGCTGTTCCTTTTTCTTTGGCAACTTTAATGAGTCTACTAAACTGTTTATGAACATCTTTGCGGGTCTGAATATGGTCTAGAAATACATCTCTGCTCAAATTGGGGATATTATTTTCTGCTGCAGTACTGCCTGCAACTGAGTTTGCAATGGTGCGGCTGTCTACAAAATAAAGTGGGTAATTATAAAGCTCCTCCATGACCCATTTCATTTCTTCTCTGCGTTGGGTGAGTGCGCTGCCCATGTGGTTATTAATGCCCTGGAGGTAGGGAATAGCGCGTATTGCTTTACGGAGTGTTAGTGTAAGGTCAAGTTTACTCATTCCTATAGTCAGGCCACCCGCCCCCAAGTCAAGACCTAGAGTATTGGCCATGGGGATATGTAACATTATTTCTTTATTGGCATTATGCGCATGACGAGCAAGTTCTTGAGTGTTCCTTCTGTGGGGAAGAAAGGCAAGCGTTAAAGGGTAGGGTAGGTTGATTAACTGGCGCCCCGTTTTAAGGTGATTGCCCATATCATCAATAATGATGGCAATAGTGGGCTGACTAACCGAGTCAGCCCGTGCGGAAGGCATGCAAAAGATCAATATTATTGATATTGCATACAGTGGCCTCATAAAATTTATTATCGATTTATGGGTTATCAATCGCGCTTTCCAAAGATGGTTAAACCCTTAAGCAGGCTTATTGCTTCACGGAGCTGAAAGTCTCTATCAACTGGTGATGGTTGATCTTTAGCCTTATCTTCTGCAGTTGCTTTAGCGTCTTTTTCTGGTTCTCCATTGCTTAAGTGGCCTGCAAGGTCAGACTCTTTAAAAAAGGTACTAGACTGTACTTCGGTTAATTTTGCTCTATTTACTTCAATGTCAGGCACAATGCCTAAGGCTTGAATTGAACGACCGTTAGGTGTGTAGTAGCGAGCAGTGGTTAGTTTTAATCCGTATTCTTCGTTTAGCTGCATTACGGTTTGAACAGAGCCTTTGCCAAAGCTTTCTGTGCCCATAATGATAGCTCGTTTTTGATCTTGAAGTGCACCGGAAACGATCTCGGATGCAGAGGCTGAGCCACCGTTGATCAAAATGACCACGGGCTTCCCGTTTAATTTATCACCTGGGGTAGCACTAAAGCGTAGTTGAGAGCTTTTGATTCTGCCTTCGGTATAAACAATGAGACCATCATCAAGCAGGCTGTCAGATACGGCAACCGCTGCTTGTAATACACCTCCTGGGTTATTTCTTAAATCAAGAACTAAGCCGTTTAGCTCGCCCTTATTTTCTTTAGTTAGCTTATCAAGGCCTTTGTCAAAGTCTTCGCCAGTTTGAGCTTGAAACTGTGTAATTCGTAAATAGCCATATCCGGGCTCAAGTAATTTGGTTTTTACACTTGTAACCTTAATGATATCCCTTACAATTTTGATTTCAATAGGGCCGTTTTCACCTTCTCTGGCTATGGTGAGAATGATAGGCTCTCCTGGCTTGCCTCGCATGATTTTAACGGCTTCATCCAGAGACATGCCTTTTACTGGGGTGTCGTCTAGCTTAATAATTAGGTCACCTGCTTCTACGCCTGCTTTTTGAGCTGGTGTGTCATCTATAGGCGAAATAACCTTCACATAGCCATCTTCCTGGCCAACTTCAATGCCTAATCCTCCAAATTGACCTGATGTGCTCTCTTGTAAGTCATCAAAGGCCTTGGGCTCAAGATAAGCTGAATGGGGATCCAGACCTGAAAGCATGCCTTTAATGGCATTATTAAGTAAGGTGGTGTCATCAACCTCTTCTACATAGGTCTTTTTGATTCGGTCAAAGACTTCAGTGAATTTACGAAGGTCATCAAGTGGTAACTGCTTTGATGGGTCGGGGAGCTTTATTACTGTGCGTCCAGGGGGGGTGCCATCTGCCGATGGAGATGCTTGTTGTTCTGCAGTTGGCTGAGGAGAGGTTTGGTTACCTGAAGCTATTTCATCTGAAAATGCTACATTGGATTGTAGTATTAAGGATAATAATAAAGATGAACTTAAAACCGGAGCGCGTAAGCAGGTAGTGCCAGGTGATTTCAGCTGACGAAAGTGACTTAGAATATCTTTCATTAATTAGTTCCTGTTCTTTAACAAGTAATTTCAGGCTTAGTTATTTTTGGTGTCGCTGTTGTAACTGTTCTTATAACTGTTCTTATAACTGTAGTTGTAACTATTGTCGCTTTAGCCACTTTAATGGATTTTGTGGCTTGCCGTTCTTTCTTATTTCAAAGTATAGGCCGGTTTTCTGCTGACCTCCGCTATTGCCTGAGTAGGCGATGCTTTCTCCTGTATGAACCCAGTCACCAACGTCTTTAAGTAGGCTTTTATTATGACCATAAAGGCTTAGGTAGCCCCCTCCATGGTCAATGATAGTCATCAAGCCAAAACCTCTGATCCAGTCAGAGAATACAACTCTGCCATAATGTATTGCGCTAACCTGAGTTTCGGTTTTAGTTTCTATTATAAGGCCGTTTCTGCGTAACTTCCCACCTGCGAGGCGTGATCCATAATATTTTGTCACTTTACCATGAGTTGGCCAGGGAAGTTTAGACTTGAGTTGCGAAAATGGTCTGGAGTCTTCCGGGAGTTGAAGGTTGGCGATGGCTTTTTCAACTTCTTTTAACAGTTTCTCGAGTCTTGCTTGGTCTTTTGTGAGTTTATCAAGTTCTTTGCTTTTGCCTTTTATTGATGAACTTAGTTTGGCTAGTGTTCGTTTTCTGGATCGTTGGCTTTGTTTTAATTCAGATTTGCTGGATACAAGCTGGCTTCGAGATTTTATTAAAACCTCATTCTCATGATCTATTGCTGTGCGGGTCTCGCTGAGTTCGTCAATGGTTGCTCTATAACTTTCAATCTGTTTTGCGCGTGCTTTGTTGAAATAATCATAATAAGCTAGCGTGCGATCAATTTTCTGTGGGTCTTCAAGGTTTAATAAAACCTTTACTGCAGGTTGACGACCTAAAGAGTACGCAGTAATGATCTGCTTCTTGAGGTAGGATTGCTGGTTCTTAAGATCTAACTCCAATGCTTTCTTTCTTTTTTGGAGTGTCTTTAGGCGCTTTTTGGCGCTATTTAATTTCTGTTGTACCAAGTGGATATCTTTTGCTATTCGGCTAATCTGTTGTTCGCTTTTGCGTAGTTCTTTTTGCAGTTCTGCTTTTTTTCCTTCAGCTTTATCAATCCAGTTATTTAGCTTGCCGATTGTTTTTTTGAGTTCTTTTAGCTGTTTGGGAGATACATCGGGTTCTGTGCTGGTGACAGAAAATGATGGTGAGGATATGAGGGCGGCCAAAAGAAGCAGTAAGGTGGGCAAAATTAATTTTGCATTTACCCTGTGTCTGAACTTTTGAATGTTGGCCGTTGTTGTCATTATTTTTAGGCTAAGTCTTTCATCTGGTTAGTTAGAATGTTCGGTGCGTAGCATATATATGGACTGCCGGCGCACCGTTAATTTTTGGTTTGAATGCTATCTTTCAGTAATCAGAGATTTCCCCGTCATCTCTTCAGGCTGAGAAAGATCCATTAACTCAAGTAAGGATGGAGCTATATCGCTTAACTTGCCACCTTTTTGTAATGAAATATCTTGCTTGCCAATATAAACCAGAGGTACTGGTTGTGTGGTATGAGCTGTGTGAGTCTGCCCAGATTTAGGATCAAGCATCTGCTCTGCATTACCATGATCAGCCGTTATCAGACATTGGCCGTCTGCTTCTTTTAATGCCTCAGTGACTTTGCTTAGGCATTGATCGAGGCACTCTGCTGCTTTAACCGCTGCGTCATAGTTGCCGGTGTGGCCGACCATGTCACCATTAGCATAATTACAGACTATTAAGTCATATTCCCCACTTTTAATGGCGGTTACCAGTTTATCTGTCAGTTCTGGTGCGCTCATTTCAGGTTTTAGGTCATAGGTTGCAACATCAGGGGACGGAACAAGTACCCGGTCTTCTCCATCATACAGCGCTTCTCTTCCACCACTGAAGAAAAAGGTAACATGAGCGTACTTTTCTGTTTCAGCTATGCGTAACTGGTTTAAACCTAAAATTTCCATGTACTCTCCCAATGTGTTCGGGAGGTCTGAAGGCTGGTAGGCACAACTTGTTTTAATGTCCGCAGCATATTCTGTGAGCATTACGAAGTCAGCGAGTTGCGGTGTTTTCTTGCGAGTAAAGCCGCTGAACGCCTCTTTGTCTACAAATGCGCGCGTTATTTCTCTAGCTCGGTCTGCACGGAAATTCATAAATAAAACAGCATCACCATCTTTAATAGTGGCGGCTGTTTCTGTGTCAGATTGAATTAAGCTTGCTTTAACAAACTCATCATTTTCTTCGCGAGCATAGGCGGCTTGTAATGCAGTGATGCCGTCAGGGAATGTGAATTCTGTTTCCCCTAGTGTCAATAAATTATAGGCGCTTTCTACACGATCCCAGCGGTTGTCTCTGTCCATTGCATAGTAGCGACCAATAATGGATGCTAAGCGACCCACACCCAATGTCTTAAGTTTTATCTCTATAGCTTTTATTGAGGCTTCTGCACTGCGTGGTGGTGTATCGCGGCCATCAAGAAAACCATGAACATATACTTCTTTTGCGCCTTGTTTTGCAGCCAGTTCACAGGCGGCAATAATGTGATCTTCGTGACTATGTACACCGCCCGGGGAGAGTAAACCTAGAATATGTACAGCATTTCCAGTGGCTACCGATTTATCAATAGCGCCTCTTATGGCTGGGTTTTCAAAAAAGCCACCATCATTAATATCTTTGGTGATACGGGTAAAGTTTTGATAAACAATACGGCCAGCGCCGAGGTTCATATGGCCAACTTCTGAGTTTCCCATTTGACCTTCCGGTAACCCAACAGCCATGCCTGAAGTGCTAATCAATGTGTGTGGGCGCTTGCTCCATATCTCATCCCAGAAAGGGGTGTTGGCGTTAAGTATGGCATTTGAATCACTCTCTTCACGATGACCCCAGCCATCAAGAATAATAAGCGCGGTAGGTGTACGTTGATCAGTCATTGCTTGTTCCTGAAATTCATTAGTTATGAGGACGATTTTACCGTGAAAGCAGGCGTATAGCGAATTGAAATATAGTTCTTCAGGCGTGTATAATGCTGCGATTCTTAATTTTATAGACGACTGGATGTAATAATGGATAGATTTTTTGAATTCGCGATGACTCATTGGATTCTTGCTTCAACGTTTGCTGGCTTGTTGATAGCTTTATTCCTATTAGAAAAACATCGCTCTGGTCGCTCGGTTTCTCCTCAGCAGGCGACACTGTTGCTGAACCGTGATGAGGCTGTAATTATTGATGTACGAGAGAAAAAAGATTTCAATGACGGCCGTATTAAAGGTTCAATACATATTCCTCTGGCGAGTTTAAAAGACCGAATGAGTGAGCTTGAAAAGCATAAAGAAAAACAACTGGTTGTTGTTGATAAGGCTGGCCAGCATTCAGGTATGGCAGGCAAACAATTAAAGGCGGCTGGCTTTGAAAATATTTGCCGTATGAGTGGCGGAATAGCCGAGTGGACAAATAGTAGCCTACCTCTTGTTAAGAAATAGCCCAGGGGCTTAAAAAATGAATAACAGTGTAGTTCTTTATAGTACCCGTTTTTGTCCCTACTGTGTGCGAGCAAAAGCACTCTTAACAAAGAAAGATATTGAGTTTAAAGATATCCAGGTAGATAACAATATCGAGCTTCGGCGAGAGATGATGGCAAAAAGTGGTCGTCACACTGTTCCCCAAATATGGATTGGAGAACAACACGTGGGAGGCTGTGATGAGCTTTTTGCCCTCGATAAACAGGGAAAACTCGACAGCCTACTTGAACTTTCTGTTTCGTGACCCCATCTCGGTTGGAAGATATTGGGTAAAGGTGATCTGTGCACTCGAATGTTAGTGAGTGAACGCCTATTATATTAAATTAATAAGAATGAGAATTAAGGAATTATTATGCCGGAAAATGAAGCAGAACAAAAAGCAGCTCAACCTCAATTTGCTCTTCAGCGTATTTATGTAAAAGATATTTCTTTTGAGTCTCCAAACGCACCAGATGTATTTCAGGCTGCATGGAAACCACAGATTAACATGGACCTGAATACTGCCAGTAATAAAGTAAGTGATACCCAGTTTGAAGTGACTATTTCTTTATCTATTACAGCTAAAGTAGACGAGAAAGTAGCCTTTATTGTTGAAGTTCAGCAAGCGGGTATTTTCCATATTTCTGGTATCGAAGGCGCTCAATTAGCTCAAACTTTAGGTGCGTTCTGTCCTAATGTACTTTTCCCATATGCGCGTGAAGCGGTCGATAGCATGGTTAACAAGGGAAGCTTTCCATCACTAATGCTTGCTCCTGTTAACTTTGATGCAATCTATGCAGAAGCAATGAAGCGTAAGCAAGAAGAAGCTCAAACAGCTGAAGGCGCTTCAACTCACTAGTAATCACTGTTGATTAGTGAAAAGTAACAAGTGGTAAGAAGGTCGTTGGACTCCTATCTTAAGGGTGCAATCCTTCTTGCTTTTTCTATTTTATTACCTCCCGTTTTCAAATACGTTTTTCATACTTCCTTTCTTTAGGTATTTGTTATGTTTCATATTGCTCTCTTTGAGCCTCAGATAGCCCCGAACACTGGAAATATAATACGTTTGACTGCAAACAATGGTTGTCATTTGCACTTAATTGAACCTATGGGGTTTGATCTTGCTGAAAAAAAACTACGCCGGGCAGGCCTGGATTATCGTGACCTTACTAATGTGACGATGCACCCTAATTATGAAGCGTTTTCGCAAGCGATGCAGGGGCGAAGAATTCTGGCGTGTACCACTAAAGGCTCAAGACCTTACGATCAAATTGAATATCAGCCTGATGATGTCTTGTTGTTTGGTTCAGAAACCAGCGGACTTCCTGATGAAATTAGAGACAATATTGATGGGAGCCTGAAGTTAAGAATTCCAATGCAGTCTAATAATCGGAGCTTAAATTTATCTAACGCTGTGGCGATTATTAGCTACGAAGCATGGCGGCAACAAGGTTTTGATGGTGGAGAGTAAGGTAGGTAGGCGCTAACTTACTGTTGTTATCACTCTATTTCTGCCGGTGTTTTTTGCTCTGTAGAGCGCTTTATCTGCTGTTTTAATGACTAGCTCTGGGGTGTGGTGTTGCTCTGTTTTTTGTGATGCTCCTATACTAACAGTAACATTAATGCCTTTTTCACGGGGAGTGACAACGCCACGCAGCTGCTCTCCTAACTTTTTGCTTTTTATTCTCTCTTTGCTTCTTAAGGTCATTTGATAGTTGGCAATACTTTCTCTTAGTTTATTGAGGCTAGGTTCAATAAGCTCTACATTCTTTTTTGGAAATAGTATGGCAAATTCTTCTCCTCCGTAACGGTAGGCAATACCGCCACTGCCTACTTTTCTTATCTTGCTGGCAACTAATCTAAGTACCTGGTCGCCCGTATCATGGCCGTAGTTATCGTTAAACTTTTTAAAGTGGTCTATATCTATCATTGCTATAGAGAAGTGCTTACTTAGTGTTCCCATTCTTTCATCTAATGCTCTGCGTCCTGGTAAGAGTGTTAGTGCATCTACAAATGCCAGGTCGTAAGCGCTTTGGATAAGTGATATGAACATTGCTAGCAGTAAAGCCGTAAAGAGTGTGGTTGATATCGCGATAAGGCCAAAGTCGAAAAAGATGGCATTACCTGTGAGCCATGCAGCTAATATGGCTGTTTCTGTGGAGGTTCTTTTCCATAAGGTAATGATAAGTAGCACTGTTCCACTGGCGAGTTGAGAAGTTAACAGGGCTAACCCTAACCAGACCTGATCTTGGTTTTTATCAATTAGGAGTGGTTTGATGGTAGGGTATAGTGTGTTTAAGTGGCCGTCTCGGACGGCAACCCAGAGAAGGATATAGCTTCCAATGATAACTAATAATCTAGCAAGCCCCCAGCCCGAAACACTTCCTCTTTCTCTATAGAGTGCAGTTAAACAAAGGTGCCATGAAAATAGAATTGCAGTACCAATAAATAATAACTGAGTTGATTGTTCTGCATAAGGTTGCTGCAAGCCATTTTGAATGAATGCATAAGCCAGGCAGGCGTTGATAGCTCCCAGGGCTAGTCGGCTTCTGTTAAATATAAGTGAAACCAACAGCAGTAGGGCGCTCATTAAATAGGGTAGAGAGGTGTGTATGGCCTGAGCCCAAAGGTTACCCCAGTTAGATTGTAAAATTAGGTAGGCACAGGCGACAATGGAAAATGGAACTAACTTCCAAAGGTATTTAATGATGGTCACAGTTGATATCTAATATGGCTAGAAGGTCTTTAATCATAGCGGTTATTAGATGATAAGGTAAGCGGGTAATAGATAATCTTAATATAAGGGTGTTAAATTCCCTCACTATTTTTAGGAATGGGTATTTAGTTTAGGGTTGTGCAAGTTATAGCTAAGCCGCCTGCGTTTTAGTAAAAAGACGCTTGTTATCATTGTTATTAGATATATGCTTGCAATAGCAAAAGAAATTGCACTGTAAACCAAAATATTTTTGAAATCACCGACAATCGTGTATTCAATAATCAGCATTGCCGCTAAAAGGCTGCAGCCAATGCCAAGGGCTGTGAGCGCCGTGTTCAGCACTTGGTATTCTGATCGCATGAAATTCTCCCTTTGCCCTTGGTTTGATCTAATTTAATGTATTTATCAATATGGTTATACTAGCGCTTTAGTGTCGCTTGAAATATGCGTAATATTACTTATTGGTAAGGTAAAACATACATCGTGTAGAGGTTCAGGATGAAAAAAGGGATGCAGGGTATTGCTGAGAAAGCAATGTGGAGTCTGGTTCATGCGGCAGAAAAAAAGCTGTTCAGTGAAAATTTTATTATCTCAAATTTAACACCATACGATGTGATCTATCGGGATAGAATTATGTCGGTAAGGCACTACCTACCCCTTGAAGAAGAGCAGGTGCAAATTGGGGATGAGCTTATTACTGTTAGTCAGACCCAGCACCGCGTACCTTTAGTACTAGTTCCGCCTTTGGCTGCGACTTCGATGATTTTTGATTTAATGCCTCACCGCAGTGTTGTTCGGTTTTTTTTAGCAAAAGGCTTTGATGTCTATTTGATTGATTGGGGGGAAGTCACAGAGGATCACAGTGATCTTTCTTTGGAAACCTATGTTTTAGAGTGGATGCCTAAAGCCTTGTCTCAGGTTCGGCAGTTGAGCGGAGAGCAAGAGGTTTCTATATTTTCATACTGTATGGGAGGGCTCTTATCTCTCATGTACGCCGCTGCATCAAATGATCCGCATGTACGAAATATGATTACCATAGCAAGCCCCATCGACATGCATCAAAGTGGCGTGGCGGGTAGAGTTCTTTCCACTATTTACCGTCCTGCACAGGTTTTATCTCAGTTATTAAATTTTTCTTTACTAGATTTACCTGCTCGTTACTTTCATGTGCCAGGATGGGTGAACTCATTGGCATTTAAGCTAACTAACCCTATTGGTAATGTTATCAATTATTTTGATGTTCTTTTAAATATGTGGGACAGAGAGTACCTCACGGAGCACCTGACAATGAGTCAGTGGTTTGATGATATGGTTGATTACCCTGGGGAAACCATAAAAGATATGGTGGTTCATATGATGATCAATAATCAATTAGCTAAAGGACGAATACAAATTGGCGATGAACAGGCTGAGTTTGAAAAAATTAAATGTTCAATTCTCGCTTTCGCTGGAGATAGCGATAACTTGGTCAGCACGCGTGCAGCACGTAAAGTTTTAGATATAGTCTCATCAGAAGATAAGGAGTTTTATGTTGTGCCGGGAGGGCATGCTGGCGTGTTTGCTGGTGGGAAGGCACCTGCAAACACTTGGGCTATTAGTGCTGACTGGTTGGCTGGCCGTTCCGACTAACTGGTAACTAAAAACGCTTATATTGTTACATAGGTTTACAAAAAAATGGCGCAATAACAGTGGTTTGTGAACGGAATCCCGTCTTTTTAAGGCGGGGGTCACAGAAATAAAATCCGCTTTCTATTATTATTTACTCCATGGCGACATAAGAATATTTAGGCAAATTCTGGTCTGACTTGGTGTGAGGTGAAAGCGTGGTATATAAAATATTTGTTTTGCTTTTAACGGTTAACTTGTTTGCAGTCGTAGCAAAAGCTGAGGCTTCGGAGCTTGTAGTTGATGCTGAGTTCAATAGTATGGTTGCAGGTGATGATGAAATTCTTATTGAAAAAGGTGTGAGTAAAAGTAAGTGCCTATCAAGGTTGGTCAGCCTGCTGGGAAGTCACTGGTTTAATGATGCTGTTGAGTTACAGCGTATGGCTACTATTAAAAGAGAGGGTAGTACCCCTAGTTACGCTTCCAGTTTTCAAAGCGGTTTTGCAAAAGCCAAGTATGGTTTGGATATGACTAGCGATGAATTATCCATTTCAATGAAAATGAAGTTTTAATTTTTTGCAGCTTTATCTTTTCTATAACCTTCCATAATCTAGTCAGACTAAATAATTCCACTTTCCACTTTCCACTTTCCACTTTCCACTTTCCACTTTCCATTTATTGATCCCCTGATTTGATTGTTGTCAATCATCTATTGAATTGCATTAGTCATACTGTCTGTAATTGAGTATATTTTAGGCAATTAAAAAAATAAATCGGCAGGGGAATAAATAATGGCTATGGCACCAGTGATACACAATGATGTGGAAAAATGCGTTGATGCAATTATTGAAAAAATTGGCAAGGACATAAAGTTCGGAATGCCTCTCGGGCTGGGTAAACCTGTTCACCTAATTAATGCACTTTATAAGCGCGCCAAGTCAGACCCGAGTATAAACCTTGTTATTGCAACGGCACTCTCACTTGAAAAGCCAGCAGCGGGTGCCGGACTTGAAGCAAAGTTCATGGGACCTTTTGTTGAAAGGTTATTTGGTGATGTACCAGATCTTGAATATATGAAGGATCTACGGAAAAAAGCATTACCCTCTAACGTTGAAGTAACGGAGTTCTTTTTTAAAGCAGGAAGCTTTTTGAAAGATGACAAGCAGCAACAAAATTATATATGTACGAACTATACGCATGCGGTAAGAGAGCTAGTAGCCTTAGGTGTTAATGCTGTTTCTCAGATTGTAGCTAAAAAAGAAATTAATGGTGAGCCAAGATATAGCCTTAGTAGTAATCCTGATACTTCCATCGATCTTGTGCCAATATTAAGAGAGCAGGAAAAAGCCGGTAGAAGAGTAGCCGTAATTGCTGAGGTAAATAATAACCTTCCTTTCATGGTTAACCATGCAGAGGTAGGGGAAGACGAGTTTGATTTAATTCTTGAAAATCCTGCCTATGAATACCCTCTGTTTGGCGCTCCTAATATGGCTATTATGCCTGCAGACCATATGATTGGTTTTAATGCGAGTACATTGTTGAAAGATAATGGTACTTTGCAGGTAGGTATTGGCTCTCTTGGGAGTGCGCTGGTATATAGTGCCATTCTCAGGCACAACAATAATGATGTGTATAACGAACTAATGGATGAGCTAAAGCTGGAGGAGCGCTTTCCTATTATTTCGAAAATTGGTGGCCGCGACACGTTCTCAAAGGGGCTTTATGGCTGTAGTGAAATGATGGTTGATGGCTTTATGCATCTTTATAAGGCGGGCATATTAAAGCGAGAGGTTTTTGATCATGCAGAGCTTCAGACCTTGCTTAATGAGAACAAAATCACCCATGACGTAAATATGGATATGCTTGATGCCTTGGTGGATCAGGATATTGTTCCTTTGGTATTGAGAGCGAAGGATGTTGCTTTTCTTAAGCAGTTTGGAATATTTAAATCAGAGGTAGAGTTTAAGGGTGGCAGCTTGTTGATTGATGGACAAACCATTGACCCTAAGCTAGAGGGTGATGGTAATCGTCAGTTGATTGCAGAGTATTGTCTGGGCGATAAACTTAAAGGCGGCATTGTGATGCATGGCGGGTTCTTCCTTGGGCCGAATAGTTTTTATGAGGCTTTGAGAGGTTTAAGTGATGAAGAGAACGAAAAATTCTGCATGACAAGCGTTAAGTATATTAATCACTTAATGGATCACGAATTTGGTAATCAGAAGTTAAAAGTCTCTCAGCGGCAAGATGCGCGTTTCATCAATTCAACGATGATGCATACATTGAATGGTGCTGCGGTATCTGACGGTCTTGAGAATGGCAAGGTAGTTAGTGGTGTTGGTGGGCAGTACAACTTTGTGGCAATGGCTCATGAAATGGATGATGCCCGGTCAATATTGAAACTCAAGAGTCATCGTCAGACTGCTGATGGTCCAAAATCTAATATCATATTTAATTATGGACACTCAACAATTCCTCGTCATCTGCGTGATATTGTTATTACGGAGTACGGTGTTGCCGACTTATTAAGTAAGCAAGATCAGGAAGTCTATATTGAACTTATAAAAATAGCTGATTCCCGTTTCCAGGATGAGCTGCTTGATCAGGCTAAAGCAGCCGGTAAGGTTGCCAGGGATTACCAGTTGCCAGATGCGTATCGCCACAATACACCTGAGAACCTGCTAAATGTATTTAATAAGTACAAGGCAAAAGGCTTCTTTGATCCCTTCCCATTTGGTTGTGATTTTACACCTGAGGAGTTGAAGATAGGTAAGGCCTTGAAAGGTCTTAAGGCAAAGACAGCAACTCGCAGTGGATTATTTAAGTGTATATTAGAAGCTATAAAGGTGAAGGGCGTTCCAACAGAGCTAGCGCCGTTGATGAAACGAATGGATATGGAAACCCCTGTAAACTTTAAAGATAAATTAGAACAAAAACTATTGTTGGCTGAATTAATGGCACAGTAGTTTCTCGTTTTAAATAAAAAACCATTGCATTCAAGGTGCAATGGTTTTTTTGTTTGGGTTTAAGATAAACTACCCCCAGTTGATAATTTTTATTTATAACCAAGAAGTTTACTTGCGAGGCTCAATGTCAGATTTACCTAAAATTTATTCTATTAACTACAATCTTAGGAATGCAGAGGGTGTTGTTGTTGATACCTCAGAAGGAGGGGAGCCATTAACCTTTCTGGAAGGTAGTGGTGTTGTTGTTAAAGGTGTTGAGAAGGCGCTGCTGGGTCGCAAGCCCGGAGATGTGTTAGACGTGACGATTCCACCTGAGCTGGCTTATGGTACGCATAACCCTGATTATTTGCAGGAGGTGCCTAAGTCTCTTTTTGATGCGGTTGAAGATGTTGTGGTTGGAATGAAGTTCCAGACTAACACCGGCGAGCAAACGCAGGTTGTGAAAATAGTTAAGGTGGGCGCTGATTCTGTGACCGTTGATGCAAATCACCCTTTGGCTGGGTTTACGCTTTATTTTGATATTGAAATACTGTCGATCAGAGACGCCTCTGAAGAGGAAGTGCGTCTTGGTTACCCTATTGCAAAAGACTAGATATATCTCGATAAAATACGTTTGAAAAATGTATAAAATTGTTTCTTGTAATATTTTCATGTAAATTCTTAAACAGCATGTATAATTACTATTAATACAAGGGGAAAAACGTATTCTTTTAGGTTTGTTGTAGGTGTTTTTAAAATTGCCTGGTTTGTGGATAGACTAAAAAAAGAATCGATTTTTTAGAGACGATTAAAGCGTTTTTGCGATAGTTAGATACCCTAACTAGTGTTATTGACCTGACTAAATAAGAAAAATGATAATGGAAGACGTAGAGCAGAATGAATCATGGCGTATCCTCATCGTAGAAGATGATGAGCGCCTTGCAGACCTTACAAAAGAATATCTTGAAAGCAATGGATTGGTTGTTTCTGTTGAGCCTAATGGCGGGCATGCAGTTGATCGTATCAAAAATGAAAAGCCAGATTTGGTTGTTCTTGATTTGATGCTGCCAGGTGAAGACGGTCTTTCTATTTGCCGTAAGGTGCGCCCTTTTTACAATGGCCCTATTTTAATGCTGACAGCACGAACTGATGATCTTGATCAGGTGTTGGGCTTAGAAATGGGGGCTGATGATTACATGTCCAAGCCTGTTAGGCCTCGTGTTTTATTGGCACGAATAAGGGCTTTATTGCGCCGTATTACAGAGCCTCTGACATCTGAGCAGGCTGGGGATAGCGCTGAAAGTGGGGATGAGCCTGTAAGGCTGACATTTAATAACTTAGTTGTTGATCGCTCTATGCGTGAAGCTTGGTTAAATGATGAAAGCATTGAGTTAACCAGCGCAGAGTTTGATTTACTGTGGTTGTTATCTAGTAGTGCGGGTACGGTTCTTAGTCGTGAAGAAATATTTACTGCGCTAAGAGGTATTGAGTATGATGGCCAAGATCGCTCAATAGATGTTCGGGTTTCAAGAATTCGTCCGAAAATTGGTGATGACCCTGTTCATCCAAAGCGAATAAAGACAGTTCGCAGCAAGGGTTACTTGTTTGTTAAAGAAGCCTAGATATTAAAGGGGTGATAAACAGTAACAAAGCCAAGTAGTCTAGGGTCTAACAACTGTGAACAAACTTTTTACAAGAATGTTTGGAGGCTTGCTGCTAACGTTAATAGTAGTAAGCTTTTTTTGTGCCTTTCTTTATAACACCGTTAATGTGGTTCGTAGTGAACATTACCGAGTGTCTATTTCATCACCAACCCTAAACTGGTTGGCAGGCTTGGGTTCCGTTGAGCTTGCCTCAAGGGTTTCCAGTTTGTCTGAATCGAGTGCTTTAAGCTCAGATTTAACTCAAATTAGTATTGAGCCAGTTTCACGATTTCATTTTTCATCGGTTGACCTTGAACGTCTTAGTTACGGGCAGGTGCTTGTGACCTCAGAGGATCATGGTTATCGGGCTGTCAGAGCGTTGGGTATCAATAATGAAGGGGGAAGCTCTTACGAAGAACCTCTTTTTGTGGCTGCTTGGTTTGCTGACCTGTATTCAGGCTCTAATCAGTTGCTGGGAGGCTTGATTCTTGAGCAATTGAATGCGAAATCGTTGTCTCAGGAGGTTGATGAGGCTTACCTATCTGAGTTGATGCAGGCTTTTAACGTCTCCATTACTCCGGTCGTTGATAAGGGTGATGGCTTACCTTCGGGAGTGCAGACTCAATTATCTGCTAGCGGGCGTTATTTCTATTCGGGGGATAATGGCTCTTCCGCGATTGGCTATTATCGTTTAGATAATGGCGCTGTCTTACGTATAACGTTTCCTGAACCTTATAGTTCTGTTTCGTATGTTCTCATTTTTGCATTAGTGATGATGGTTATAGCAGCCGTTGCAGCAGCTGTTTATGTGTTGATTTCATCGATTGATAAAAGACTCAGGGGTCTGGAGGCTGTCGCCAGTCGGATATCTCGAGGTGAGCTAGATGCACGCATCAGTGTCGACAGGCAGGATGCTATAGGGCGTTTAGGTAATGCGTTTAATCGTATGGCTGAGCATATTCAGCGTTTGGTTGCGGTTCAGCGAGAGATGATTCATGCGGTTTCTCATGAGCTAAGAACACCTGTTGCTAGAATTCGTTTCGGTGTTCAAATGATCGAAGACTGTAGTAGTGAGGCGTCTCTTCAGAAGCAGTTAACGGGTATTGATTCGGATATTCAGGAGTTGGATGAACTAATAGACGAAATCTTGACCTACGCACGGCTGGAGCAAGGTGGCCCAATACTGGTTTTTAATGATGTAGATGTGAAGTTGATTGTAGAGCAGGTGGTCTCTGAGCAGAGCAGCGTTAAGCCAGAAATGACGATTCAGGCTGAATTTGAAGAAGGGGCTCAGCAGTGGAAGCAGTCTGATGTGGAATATCGCTATATACACAGGGCAGTGCAGAACTTAGTAGGTAACGCAACGCGTTATGCTTCATCTACAGTTAAGGTGCATTGTGCATTTGATAAAGATACTTGTCGTATTGATGTAGAAGATGATGGTGCGGGTATACCAGAGAGTGACTGGGAAAAAGTATTTACGCCTTTTGCTCGGCTTGATGATAGTCGTACTCGTTCATCAGGTGGCTATGGTTTGGGGCTTTCAATTGTTAGGCGGATTCTGTATTGGCATGGAGGTCAGGCATTTTTAGGTCGTAGCAGTATGGGGGGGGCAAAGTTTAGTTTGGTTTGGCCTCGTCGGCAATTGGATGCTTGATCGCGCCAGCATAGCGCGATCAGTTTTAATTTAGAAAGCGCCTCAAGCGCTCTGCTTTTCAGTAGTTGGATTTTTGTTAGATAGGTATGTCTCTAATGCCTGAACTTCATCATGCCTCATAACCAGTCCAAGCTTGGTGCGTCGCCATAAAATGTCTTCAGCGGACTTTGCCCACTCTTCCTGCACTAAGTAATCCACCTCGCATTGATAGAGGTTTGCGCCAAAATCTATTCCCAAATTTTGTACGCCTAAATCCTGCCCGCCTAAACCATTGGAAGGCTTAGGTTGTGCAAGGAATTGCAGGCATAGAAGACCATAACTTCGACTGTAACGGGTTAGTAATTCTTCTGGAAGCCAGCTGTGAACTTCTTGGGGACAGCCCCCTATTTTCCATACGACGATGCACACGCATTGCCTTTTTCGTCGAGTCCACGAACTGCTTTGCTACAAAATTCTCGGGTATAAGCCTGGATTTTCTCATGTGGCATGTGGCATGTGGCACCTCCCTATAAAGCGAATTCCAACGACAGGATGTAATCCACTTTTTGTAGATAATATCAGTCACGGACTGGCATCTTTAGTTATAGCGCCTACGTTGATTAAAATAGAAGGGTTGGATGGGGAACGTTATCCCCCCTTCCCACTCAACCGGTTTAGATCAAGCCATCATCAACAATTTGTTGTGCGTGATCTTTGACTGATTTTTCGACAGTCATAAATTCAAACGAAAGCTCTTTCTTTGCTCGGCTATTATCGAATTCAATAGGATAGCCCACATTGCGCTTTACGAAGTCTCGTGTAATTCCAAAGATAGGGGCAATAAGCCATACAAAAAGCTTAGGAGCTTGCCATAGAGGAAGCTTGCAACGACCTGGCAGAGCCTGTTTGATCCATGCCGCCATTTCCATTACAGACGCTGACCCACTCACCAATACATGCCGGCCATTGGCATCTTCTTTCATCGCGCCTTTGATATGGGCTGTTGCAACATCACGTACGTCAACAATTGGGAAGCGAAGGTTTGGTGCCCCAGTACGCATCGTGCCATCCATAATTTCTAACATGGTGCTTAGACTGGTTGAGTCAGATGCTTGTGCGAGTGATGGCCCTAAAACCAAGCCGGGATTCATTG
>ENA-OSET01002516-OSET01002516.1-sediment-metagenome-genome-assembly--contig:-NODE-2516-length-17684-cov-3.236099_pt1 | contig 17684 bp, 16 predicted proteins | sample MGYA00237882_ERZ534229 | MGnify/ENA primary metagenome ERZ534229 (study PRJEB26408, sample SAMN06266212) | sediment metagenome | isolation source: Hudson Canyon methane seep mesocosm | place... | reverse complement strand
CATCTGTCGCCATCGCGCCAGATTCGTTATAGCTACCTCCTACTGTGAGTTCTAAAGGGTTGTCGCCTAACAATGTAATAACAGGCTCCGTGGTATCCACAGCCTCCGTAACATTCACAGTACGCGTGACCGTCGAAGCCGTATTACCCGCCGCGTCGGAGACATTATAGGTGACCGAATAGCTGCCAATCGCGCTAGTATCAAGCGCACTTGAATTGACCAACACACTGCCAGTAATATCACCATCTATATTGTCTGTTGCTGAATAGCCTGGCTCGCTATAGGTGCCGCCTTCGATTATTTCTAGAGGGTTATCGCCAGATAAAATAATCACCGGTGCCGTATTATCTGAAGGGCCTGCTACCTCTGCGGTGATGATCAAGCTCCAATTATTAAGTGTGCCGGTATCACTTTGGGTGTAAGAGTCATCGAGTTGAAGCGTCCACGTACCTTGGGTGGATTCGCCATCAAACGCACTCAACGCATTGTTCGGAACCAACGTTCCACTAATTGCCGGTGGACTGGCGCATGCGTCTTCCACATTGCCACTACCTTCGTCATCAAGCGTGACGAGAAAATCATCGTTGGAGCAACCCCATGTTGAAGCGGGTTTTCCGGGATCCTGAACAATCGCGACACTTGTCCCCGAAGGGCTGATTAGAGTAATAGAAACGTCGCCAGGGTAATCGTGCTGCATGTCGATGAAAACATTAATATCTGCAATTTTATTGTCATCGGCGATATAGAGCGTTGTGCTGATTGAAGCCGCGCCAACGCTTAGTACAGGGCTTTCCAAATACGTAGTTGTCGCTGAAACAACATTGACTGTGCGCGTAATCGTTGTGGCTGCATTACCTGCAGCATCCGAGACATTGTAAGTAACCGAGTAGCTGCCTACGACGCTGGTATTAACCGAGCTCGAATTGACCGACACGCTACTTGTGATATTTCCATCGATATTATCCGAAGCTGAATAACCTGGCTCGCTAAACGTTCCGCCTTCGATTATTTCCAAAGGGTTGTCGCCCGACAAGATAATCACCGGCGAGGTAATATCGGCGACAGGAATAATGTTTACGGTACGTGTAACACCTGATGCTGCATTACCCGCAGCATCAGATACGTTATAAGTGACCAAATAGCTTCCTATCGCACTGGTGTTTACCGCACTTGAATTTATCGCAATACTACCTGAAATATTGCCATCCACATTGTCTGTTGCTACGGCTCCAGCTTCGCTATAACCACCTCCCACAGTTATTTCCAAAGGATTATTACCTAACAAGGTAATTACTGGTGATGTGTTATCTGCTACTGCCGTAACGTTTACTGTACGTGTAATCGTTACGGCGGCATTACCTGCAGCATCAGACACGTTGTAGCTTCGAGTGTAAGAGCCTACCGCTGCAGTATTGACCGAACCACTAGCGACAATATCAACCGTGATATCACCATCAATATTGTCATTTGCAGTCGCACCTGGATCAACAAAAGCGGTATGTTGTTCGACATTGATAGGATTGCTACCCAACAAAGTGATCACGGGAGCAGTTGTATCTACCGGAATGGTGACAGTCGAACTACTCGACACGACCAGACCACATGAATCCGTTGCTGTAAACGTCACCGGAGTCGTCCCTGGCTCAAACACTGCCGGTGCGTTATTACTGATTGGCAAGACGCCATCTTGCTGATCCTGAGCAATAGCAGAGGCTAAAAAGGCCGTAATCTCAGCATTACTAGCGGGTATGGACGCGCCTGAAATTGTTGTAGTAATCGCTATAGGTGCCGTTATCGTCGGGGTCGTATTTGGATCAGTGAGCCTTATCGTAGATGTCGTGGTTGCTGTCATAGGTGAATCAGTTGGCTCACCACTATCGGTCACACTAAAGGTAACCGTGGTTAAAACTCCTGGACTTGTCGCAGCCAAAAAATTGGCCGGCGCATCATGACTCACACTAGACGTTAAATCATCGTCCTCTTCGTCCGAGGCTGTTGCACCGTTAAGAAAATCTGTAATGAGAGGATCCGTCGATGACAATGAATTAGCACAAAGCGCAGCTTCAATATTAATAGGGGAAGGCGCAGTAATACTAGGAGGGTTGTTGATAACGGGTTGGTCAACAATAACTGTAATCGTTGATTGCCCAGAAATCGATACGCCACAATCATCCACTGCCTCGAAGGTCACAGTTGTTGCGCCCAAACCAAATTCAGTTGGTGCATTATGAGTAACCGCTAAACTTCCGTCTTCGCTATCTGTTGCACTAGCGAAAGATAAAAAGTCTTGAATAGAGGCATCAGAACTTGACACCGAAGTAGTACTCAACGAAACAATAATAGTAATAGGTGTCGGAGCATCGAGCTCTGGCGCAGAATTCGGAGTCTCGCTCACTGAAACAGTTGAGCTGATCGAACCAATTGCTCCTAGGCTATCCACAGCGGAAAAAACAACCGTCGTATCCCCTATTAAAAAGTTGCTCGGTGCATTATTAGAAACAGTCAAATTACCATCTTCTGTATCAAATGCAGTCGCTAGCCCAAGCCAGTTTGAAATACTAGCATCTGCACTTGGTAGAGAGGTTGCACATAGTGAAGCAGTAAGCTCTACCGGGTCAGGATTCGGAGCAGTAACAACAGGCTCGTTGTTACTTTCAATTACCACAATGACGTCTGCTGACGCGGTACTCGTATTGCCGCAACTGTCAATCGCACTAAATATTACGCTAGTCGTACCCGACACAAAGCTGGCGGGCGCATTAACATTGACCGTTAAATCCCCGTCTTCGGAGTCAGTTGCACTCGCCGTAGCAAGCCAATTAACTATTTCTGAATTACTTGCTGGGAGTTGAGTATTTTCTGCTGATAGAAAAACCGTTAAATTGGAGGGAGGAGCTATCACTTGAGGTGCCTCGGTATCGCCAACTGAAACTGTAACAGTCGCTTCACCTGAGGATGTTAAGCCATCGCTTACCTGGTATTGAAATATCGCGGTTCCGCAGAAGCCAGACTCTGGCGTGTAAGTAATATCAGTAACGTTGTTGCTAACAACACCATGAGCACCCAGTCCCGAATTAATCGCCAAGACTTCAATTGAGTCTCCATTCGCATCACTGTCATTGGCAAGCACATCGATTGTCAACGGTGTATCTGTTGGCGTACTGACCACGTCATTCAGTGCTATAGGAGCGGCATTGCCTACCGGTGAGGGGTCTAATTCGTCACTCTCTATCCATGACGGCGCTCCCTCAACATTTCCGGTAGAAACACATTCATTGCTATTGAAGCTCATTACATAAGTAGAATTGAGGGCCGAAAGCGTCCAACCTGGTTGAACACTATTGCTGATCTCATCGATATTGCTGGAACCATCTCCATCAGAATCGAAGCTTTCAACTGCAGATGCTCGGTCCGCAAAACTCATCAGGCGCTCTAAACTAGTTGTCTCATCTGTAAGTTGATCGCAAAGGGCTTTGCCGTACGAGTTTAATTGAAATGTACTCTCTGCATGACAAACTTGGCAGTCAGCTGCGTCTGCTGACTCAGAGTCGCCATATATAGCTGAAAACACAGACTGAAGAGAACTCTTAGCGTAGAGTGTTTGCGATAGGACCATAATGAAGAAAACACAGCCCCCCCCTCTAATCCATTTATAGAAAATACTCATCAAGAATGTCCTTATTACTTGCTCACTAGTTTCAGAGTCGAGCATCTGACCATAACTTGCAGGCTCAACACATGCACAAGCTGATGATTTTCTGATATTTGTTGACCTGTTCTCCCGAAAAATGTGATGCGCATATCATAGTAGCGCTCAAGTGAAACAAAATACCAAAGGGCGTAAAACCAAACTCCAAGAAACCGAATAGGTGAGAATAATTATTTTTCTAATCCAAAAGAAACACATCCACGACCTTGCATCAGAAGAATAAAAGCAGTATTTTCTGATTAGAGTAATTAGTCAGAATTTCGGTGCTTTCGAAATTAGTGCCTACAATAAAATATCATCTATGGAAATACGAAGACTCGACACTGAAACACAATGAACTTCTTTTTAATCATAGTATTGCAAACGTTCTAACATACCTCTAATAGCCATAAAATTTGCGATACAACAAAGCACAACTATAAAAACAACAGTGCTGAGAACAAATTAACAATTGCGACATACAAAAATAGGAATCAAATATGAGCAAAGATCTATATGCCATTGGGGAAGCCCCTCCAATCGGCGAAGTACCCGAAAAAATGCATGCCTGGTTAATTCGACCAGAACGATTCGGACAACCATTAAAGGCGTTTCAAGAAGAAGTTATTGATACGCCCACCATCGCTGACGATGAAGTACTTGTTTACGTGATGGCTGCTGGCGTCAATTATAATAACGTCTGGGCAGGACTCGGTGTTCCCGTCAATGTCATCGCAGCAAGAAACAAGGGCGGCGATAGCGAGGAATTTCATATCGGCGGCTCAGATGCTTCAGGTATTGTGTATCAAGTGGGTAAAGACGTAACCAGCACCAAAGTCGGCGACGAAGTCGTTGTACATTGTGGTTCGTGGAAGAAAGACTGCGATATGGTACAAGCGGGAAAAGACCCGATGTACGACCCTACCTACAAGATTTGGGGTTACGAAACTAACTATGGCAGCTTCGCGCAATTCACTAAAGTTCAAGACCACCAAGTTCTTCCAAAACCTAAACACCTGAGTTGGGAGCAAGCATCGAGCTATATGCTTGTGGGCGCAACAGCGTATCGGATGCTTATGGCATGGCAACCAAACCAAATTAAGAAAGATGATGTTGTGCTTGTTTGGGGTGGCGCTGGAGGCCTAGGCAGTATGGCAATCCAAATTGCCGCGGCAGTGGGCGCTAAACCGATAGCCGTTGTATCAGACGACGATAAATTCGATTATTGTAAGAATCTTGGCGCAGTTGGCTGCATCAACCGTAAAGACTTCGACCACTGGGGCATGCTCCCTCACTGGAAAGATGAAGAAGAATATGCCGAATGGGCAAAAGGCGCACGCAAATTTGGCAAAGCGATTTGGGATATCCTGGGAGAAAGGCGCGGTGTAGACGTCGTTTTCGAACACCCAGGCGAAACCACCCTACCAACCTCTGTATTTGTTGCTGAATCTGGCGGTATGATCGTTATATGTGCAGGTACGACAGGGTTCAACGCCACACTAGACTTACGCTACCACTGGATGCGACAAAAACGTTTACAAGGTTCTCACTTCGCCAATGATGATCAAGCAATTGGCATAAATAACTTAGTGATAGACGGTAAGGTCGACCCATGCCTATCTAAAACCTTTACCTATGAAGAACTCCCTAACTCACATCAACTCATGTTCGATAATGAGCACCCTCATGGAAACATGGCGGTTTTAGTTGGCGCGACAGAACCAGAAACAGGTCGAAGCGAATAACACCCCGACTCTATCCAAAAAACCCGTTGACGAAACCGTCAACGGGTTTTCTTTTTCTTAGTCATCTAACCTTGTAACGTCTAACACCCACTTCAAAAATTGACACATCCAAAGCCCTATACCAGAATTATGGTACTTAGTATTAAAGGATCAGGTGATGTCTACGTATTCTGAACTTAGCTTCGATCAACACTATTCTGACTTTATTGAAAACCAAATTGAAAGCGGTAAATTCGACTCAGCCGCTGATGTACTCTGCGCAGGACTGCGCTTGCTAGAGCATAGTGGAAGTAAACTTGATAACTTAAGAGCTCTTTTGAAAGAAGGCGAGCAAAGCGGGGTATCTGACTACAGCTATTCAACGTTTCTCGAAATGCTAGATGAATAACAAAAACATGCCGTTCACGCTATCCAAGGTAGCGCAATCAGACTTCAATAAGATTGTCAGCTTCACTTCTCAAGAACCAGACAAGCATCTCGTCAAACGTTTTGACGATACCTTTCGCATGTTATCGGACATACCTCTCGCAGGCTGCGCTTGTGATGAAATGATGACCGGGTGCCTAAAATACACCCTAGGGAAACACGTTATTTTCTACGTAGAGTCAGAAGAAACCAATATTCATATTCTACGAATTTTACATAAGAGCTTGGATATCCCATCTTCAGGGACAGAATAATACACACAGTTAACAATCAGCCTTTCTGTTCTTAAATGTCTTTCGATCAATACCCCTTTCTCTAGACAGTGCCTCTCTAATCACACCACTATCGATACCGGCACCCTGGCTACAATGCATCGCCATATGTTCAAACTGATCATTTCCCCAAAACAGTTCACCGTCAATGACCATGGTTGGCACTCCAAAAACGCCGCACTGAATCCCCCCCGCTGTTCCATTTTTCAAACTTAGCTTACTACTGTCTTTACGAGCAAGTGAAGCCAACTCCTCACCATTCAACCCAGCCTCATTTAGAATATTAACAAGAACAGACTCATCGCCGATATCACACCCCTTAGACCATCCTGCCTCAAATATCGCGGAAATCACAGCGTGCTGATTAGTACCGGCAACGTCAGATAAAGACATTCGCAAGGCCAAAAGTGAATTGAAAGGATGAAATTTTGGCCCCTTTAACTCAAAACCATGCAGTTTGGCATAGCGATAACAATACTTAAGTAGCCATTCCCTTTTGGGTGGAATCTCTGCCGGACCCAACTGCCCCCAATGATCCAAGAGTTTTCCAAAGACAACTGGCTGAACACAAAGCTCAAGCCCATGCTCCGTACAGAAAGCATCTAATTTTAACCATGAGAAATAAGCGTAAGGGGAGATAAAATCGAAATAGAAAGTGAGACGAGTGGGCGACATTTCAAACCTCAGTAGACATATAAGTTATTCCATAATATGCACTTTGCCTGATATAGACACCATCAACAAGAAACATTAAACGCCGCGCATAAAAAACCGCAACATATAGTCGCGGCCCGAAACTCCGTCACCTAAAACGAGTGAAATATTTAAACTCGTCGTCTTCTCGCAATAGATAACCCTACTAACCCTATACCAATTAAGGCCAAGGTATCGGACTCAGGTACGACCGTAACACTTACATTATCAATTAAACCCGCATGAACAAGACTACTGCTCAACAATACGCACATAATCGCCAGACACTTAGCGAAGGTATTCATTTCAATTCCTTATTTTTTTATTAAAATTTAATTCACCTCCAATATATAAGCAATAATTACGCCGTACAAAAAATTTCTTAATTAAAGCAACGAGATAACTATAAAGCACATTAAGCTAACGTAACATTATGTAAAGAAAGTTGACACAATGTAACAAGAACGTGATCCATGCACATAGCGATATGAAAATAATTTAACCCTAATCGCTAAAATTTTTATTATCCTCAGCAAATCACACACTATTTAATCACTCGCGCAATATCTCTGAATTTGGAGTGACTTGCATCGGCAAGAATTTCGAACAACAGCATTTCTACCGAATAGATCTCTGCCCCCAGTTTGGCCATTTTTTCAATTCCGATTCTCTTATTCACCTCAGTCCTAGATGAAACGGCATCCTCTAAAACGGCTACTTCATAACCTTCGTTAAGCAAATCTCTGGCACTTTGATAAACGCATATATGTGCCTCTATACCGACCAAAATAACTTGCTTTCGCCCTGTCTTAGTGAGCGCCGCATTAAACACATCAGTCCCCATACAAGAAAAAGTCGTCTTCGAAATGGCTGTTTCGTTCGCTAACAATACGGAGAGTCCATCTACCGTCGAGCCAAGTTTTTCTGGCATTTGCTCAAGGTAAATCATGGGAAGACCGAGCACTTTAAACCCTCGAATAAGCTGCGATATTTTCTCCACAACCTGTTCCGCGCCAGACATCAAACCTGCCAGCTTCCCCTGAACATCCACTATCACCAAAATACATTGATCTTCTTTGAACATGATTTATCTCCACACATAACACTTAGCAACTCATCGCCGAGCTTGTTTATTCCTTTTCTATCAATACACCGGGGTTCAAAATCCAATCAGGGTCGAGACGCTTTTTCGATGACTGCAATACCTGAGAAAACATATCCGGGCTTTGTTTTTTATACCAAGGCCTGTGCATTCTACCCACCGCATGGTGATGCGTAATGGTTGCACCAAACTCATACAATGTATCACTCGCGATTTTTTTAATCTCTTGCCAATTTTCAATTTCTTTGCCCTCGATAGCGGGTGCAATAAAGGTGTAGTACGGCGCAGGCCCATCAGAGTATACGTGTGTAAAACGACAGCTAATTAAACCTTGTCCGCATAAACGATTCATCGCGCTTTGTACATTTTCTATCACAGCCTGATGAAGCGCATCAAATTTATCCCACGTTATTGAAGTCTCAAAGGTATCTGCCATCATACCTAAACTAACCAGAGCAGATTGCCTATAAGGCGCTGAAAAGAAAGACTTTCTCCAGCTACCACCCTCATCTTCTCGCGAGACCCTGTCTCCAGAATTCTTATATTGTGGCCCTTTGCCGACTTGACCACCAAATTCAGAAATTATCTCAACGCCTCGCTCCATCCATGCTTTGGTGTCATGATCGCTTGACTCAAAAGCTAGCAAGAAAATACTCTCGCCGCTCATCGAGATCCCATTCAACCGTGCCTCGTTGCCATCTAACAATCGACAATTTGAAGGATATAATCCCGCCTGAGATACTTTGCGTACCGCTTCGACTGCTTGAGTATAATCTTTGAAACGAGCAGAAAGTGACGAACGATACACAGGCGGTTCCTGCACTTTAATCCAAGCCTCGGTAATCACCCCCATCGTACCTTCTGAGCCAATACAAAACCGGTCTGGACTCGGCCCTGCTCCCGAGCCTGGTAGGCGACGCGTTTTGATCTCCCCTTCAGGCGTCACCATGGTGACACTTTCGACTAAATCATCAATATGAGTGTAGAGTGTCGCGAAGTGCCCACCAGCTCTCGTCGCTACCCAACCTCCTAAGGTTGAAAACTCGAATGACTGTGGGTAGTGCCTTAGTGTCAATCCATGCTCAGCAAGCTGTGACTGTAAAACAGGACCTGACGCTCCACCCTGAATCAGTGCAGCTTTGGACTTTTGATCGACCTCTAGGACACGATCCATTTTCGTCATATCCAATGATATCCACCCCGCATAACCGGCGCTATCGCATTCAACACCTTGCACAACACTTGTACCTCCTCCGTAGGGTACCAGCGCAATATTTTCAGCCTGACACCACTCGAACACAGCCTGAATATCTTCAGTATTTTCTGGGTACAAAACTAAGTCAGGCGGGTTAGGGAAAACACCTTTAAAGCCTCGAATAATATCGTAGTAGGATTTTCCGTACGAATGCGATGCACGGTCAAAGGTGGCACCAGAGCTAATCTTCGATAAAGCTTCTGGTGACTTTACACGTGGCGTAGGGAGCTCAATCGATTCGATCGAAGGGTACGAACGCTTGCTTAGATTCAAGCCTTTGAAGGACATACCCACCAGCATAGACAAAGTCTCTCGCTCTTTTTCATCCGGCAGTTCTTCTGCCCAACCCCAACCCCAGTAACTTCGAACCTTGTTAGTCATCGCTTTCACCTTTGGTTTATTCTATTTCGAAAAACGCTTATCTATAACCATTATTATGAATTCAAAAGCAAGAGTCATTCACACTTCAAACCAAAGCACATACATATCACGCCTTTCTTTATCCTCAATTTGTGACACGATATGATAAGGTCTATCAATGAATACACATCTCGGAATTTACAGCCCCTGGCTGCAAGAAGTACTCATTGCCCTCGAACGAATAGGGCTAAAGAGCGAAAACCTGTTGGAAGCACACTGCTTTAATGGCCAGCTTCTGAACGCCTGGATCGAAGTCGGCGTGGTTAGACAATTATGGTGGAAAGCATTTGAACTTAGCCAAGACCCATTACTGGGCCTGAAAGCTGGAATGCAGATGAATCTACGCGCCTTCAATGTCGTGGCTCCCATGCTCTCTCACAGCCCCAACTTTCAGACAGCTCTACAAACTATTCAGAAGTACCAATCTCTAATCTCGCAAAGTGGCCACTTCGTTCTAAGCCAGGAGCAAGACTCGATACACCTTAATTACAAGACAAACGAATCGCATATCGACACTCACTACACCCAAATCGATTCTGTTTTCTCCGCTGCGATTAAACTAATTCGCAGCTTACTCTCTGAAGATATCGAACTGGAACAGCTCAATCTTAGTCATGAGAACCACGGTACCATTACGGCATATGAAGACTACTTTCAATGCAAGGTCGTCATGGGCATGAAGAGTCCGGGATTCGTTCTTCATCGCGCCACACTTAACCAAACACACACCACCGCTGACCCACGAATTTACGAGTTATGTAAAACACTCGCCGATGACCGCTTGAGACAAATCAATAATTCAGAGCAACTACTCAATAACGTAAGCGAATCTATTGCGGGTCAACATTATAGAAGGGCCAGTCTTGATACTGTGGCACAACAACTAAATATGAGCCCACGAACACTTCAAAGAAAGCTAAATCAACAAGGTATTACTTTTCAACAAGCTTCTGAGCAGGTGATTGTTAGAGAGGCCACGAGGCTACTCGAAAGCACCCAGCTAAGTATTTTTGAAATTAGCGATCATCTTGGGTATTCCAATACAAGTTCATTCTCACGCGCCTTTAAGTCTTGGACGAGCAAGAATCCTGGAGAATTTCGATAGTAGACAAACGCCGGCTTACGCTACGTAATTAACCCTTGTAAGAGCTTTCACCACCGAGAACACAGAGGCGCTTTGCGCTGCACCGAGAAGGGAATAAGATATAGAAACGCTATGTGAAGGTCGGGATTCGCTTAATACGCCTACTCTTGGCATCCCGACGAACACACCTCACCATTTACTTAAACACGCCCTGTCGATTCTTATTGAACAAACGGTTATAAAGATGCGAACTCACCTGATCTACCTTTTTCGAATCGCGGATGGCTATTTGGTTCAAATCATCGCCCGATCGCTCAACGGTCAATTTTGGCACTGGCCCGGTAAGCGTCATGCGATGACTTCGAATACACTGACCAGCTACATCCATCAAGGGGTTCAGATGATGCTTAACCGCTTGGTCAACTTTATATTTAAAGCCTGGCTTACCGAAGTCTTCACACACAAGATTGACGATAACCCAGGTGTCCGCGCTCAATAGAAAGTAACAGCCTAGCAAGGGGCTCTTTTCAAAAATCGAACTGTCGATATCCCATGGCTTTTGGAAAAGCCCTTTAACTGCACGCATTTCATTCCAATCTTTCTTGAGCATATACAGCTTGACCAATAAGCGTGATGTGGTACCCAAAATAGATGCCGCTGTACCGGTAGCCACACCTGCATCTAAGAATATTCCCGCGCCTTTTGCCGTCGCCTCAACGGCATGAGACCCTGCTTCTACTGCACAGGCATTACGCTCTCTTTCGATCAAACGTTTGACGGCCAGAAACGCCGCATGAGGATCTCCGGCCAACACACCCTGCCCCGAGTTTCTGATGCTATGCGCAGACTTTGCTGCAGAAAGTGCGAGATAGCTATTGTAGGTCGCCATTGATGTGGAATACGCTAGCCCTACACCGGGCGCGACTTGCGCAATAAAGTCCGACAGCGTTTTACCGAGAACATCTAATATAAGCGCCGCCATGGTAGGGTCATTCGCGGCTTCACCTAAAATGCCCATCACGATGCTTTTTGCCTGCGCATAAACAGTGTGAGCTACTGTGCCCGCCTGGTACGTCGCGGTGCCTACTTCATATACCGTATACATGGTGCTCGACAGTTTGACTTCGCGCCCTTGAAACAAATTTACGATGTACTGGCGGCGCGCGTCAGCCAAGTAACGTAGCGCGGTTTGATCAAGCTCAGTGAGCTGAAAGTCATTCGCTATTTGGCGCGTCAGGTCGTTCACAGCACCATTACTATTTCGAATACTATTCTTCCAAGAAGCACCTTTCTCTACCTTCCATGCCTCAAGAGCAACACCCACCGCCTTTTTTGAGGTCTCGGTCTTGCCTCCAGTGTGGTAAGCCATTAACTTCCCATCTACATTTTTTAGTGCACTACTGCGAGGTTTGGTGATCCCTGCCTTAGTACGCTCAATCCATAATTTGTATTCCATTAATTCAAGCATTTTTGGATTTCCTAAATAATATGACGGGTGAAGAGCAACGCTGCTTTATGTAAGGTATCGCAAAGTTCGAGCCAATATCGTTTTTCCTAACAGGCACATAAACTTAGCGCTCAACCCATCAAGAAAGAGCGCGCAGTCTTACTAGAGATTAGCAGTAGATTAGTGACATTGACATGTATTCTGACATGCTTAAATTTCGAGTGACATGTTAGGTATTTTGACGCTCAGGTGCTCTCGTCTGTATTGCTCAGGCGAACAATCGAACCATCGACGAAATGCGCGTGAAAAATTACCGGCGTCTGAGAACCCTAGATAGTATGCAGCTTCACTAATGCTCGTTTCTGGACGACGAACCAGACGTAACGCCTCTTCCTTCCTAACGGACTCGACAATAGCCTTAAAGCTCGTAGACTCATTCCTGAACCGTCTTTGCAAAGTACGAATACTCATACCAAGATCCTTTGCGAGCGCTTCGATCCCCAAACTTTCTTCGCTGACATTTGCTCTGACGAAGGCATGCGACTTCAGCAAGAAACTACTGTCTTGATACCCCGCTACTTCATCAAGCCAGTTACGTTCACACTTGAGCATGAGCTCATGGTTCGCTGTTATCGAGGGTTCTTTCACCACGTCAGCACAATAGTGTACGGCGTACTGCTCACCACCCCAGCGGATTGGGACTCGAAAATAATCTATAACGGGTTTGCAAGACTGAATATCACCCTGAGTATGCCCTAATTCGACAAACCGAATGACGTCCCTACCAGGGTTCAAGAAGCGCGCGGTTTTGACCATCATCGTCAAAATAGCAATGGCAACAGCGGGACTAACCTCTTGGTCTGAATAAGGCTTAAAACCAAAGACCACAGATTCGCCATCTTCAACAAACCAATCAACGCCATTAGACATCGACTTGCCGTACTTTACATTTAAGGTAAGCGCTTCAAAAAAAGAACCCGTCGATAGCATGGCCAACGAAAGCGATTGAAATGAATTGGGCAACATGCCGAACCTGGAAACAACACAAGCACTGCTTCCATAGAGCGCTTCTGCTGCGCTGAAGATCTGATTATATGTATCGAAGCTGCAATATCCCGCCGCCAGTGTATCGGCCGACACACCTGCTTCTTTTAAAATAGCGACGTCATCCCAACCAGCCAGCTTAAACCCGGTTAAGCAATTTTTCATCCATAGCGTAAGGCCATAATATCCTTCCATTTGAACAAACCTCCTTTTTTGTTATTAGCGCGCAATATTCAGCTAATGAATATTACCCTGACAACAAACGAAGGTAAGCAACTTGAGGGTTAAAATGAGAAACCGGTGACATTAAATCTGAATACTATTCGTATTTTTGGCTCATCTATAATAAGCAGTTATAAAGAGTAAGTATGAATGCCGGTTTTGGAAAGGAAGAAAGTCAACGAACGAAATACCAAAGAAAAACTCAGCAGAAAAAAGCATGCTCGATATCGACTTAAATCGTCATACCGAGCACTAAATCATTCGACACTAAACGTCCGCGTGAGCTAACCAAGTATCGTGCTTATTGCAAACACTTAAAACATTAACTCGACCGGTATAGCTTCCAAGGTCGAATTCAGAAATTGGCGCTTTATCGACAGCGAGATCGAACATTTTTTCAGCAATAAATTCAAACTTATCGTTCAATACAACATGCTTAACGATGTAATGCTCAACGCCCTTCATCTCATGAGGAGTAACAACTTTAATTGAAGTTGAGCCTTCTTTTTTGGTCACTTCAACGACAGGAAGGTGACCACCAACTTTTTTACTCCAACGCCCGGGTGATTCTTTAGTAAAATACACACCACCCGCCATGGATGGAGAAGGCTCAGAAGCAATTACTGATGTTGGGGCAACGATACCTGCCGCCGCACCCATTGTGGATAAACGAATAAAATTTCTACGATCCATGATCTTTCTCTCTTTCTTGATTTGTTATGTTGAACGAAGGAGAGGATAGCAGAAAGTTTGTTGTTTGATGTGGATTCTAAACGAGTGGTCATGTATTGGAACTAAGCAAGGCCCTAGTCCTACATAGTGAAAAATGAAAACGTATTGACCACCGAGAAAGGCAAAGACCCACCGAGAAGAGCAAAACATTAGAATTACACTCCTTCCTCGATTTTAAAAAATCACTTCTCGGTGTAGCGCAAAGCGGTAATCACCCATAACCGCTCACCCAGCAGACTGTATGCCTTTTTAGCATACAGTTTGACGCCGTACCACGGCGTATGCCATACTGGCACCCATCAATATTGAATGAAATACAGGAGAAAATACATGAACTCTACAGCACTAAAGAGCGAGCGACTTGTAGCCAGAGTCTCTCCTGATATACAAGAATTGATACAGCAGGCCGCTGAACTTACTGGAGCAACCCTTTCGCAATTTTTAGTTGAGTCTGCAACAAGTAAGGCCCATCAAGTAATTAGCCAATCACAGGCAATTCGCCTGTCGATTAAGGGCGCTCAGACTGTATTCGAAGCACTGGAAAAAACACCATCACCAAATAACAAACTAAGGTCTGCTGCTAAACGATACAATAAAGGTGATATGTTTAATGAACACGACCGTACTAACCAAGCAACATAATAGAAAAAAGTTTAACTGCGGTACGCCTGCACTAGATACATATCTAAAGAACACCGCACGACAACATTTAGAAAGGGGAATTTCCCGCACCTATGTACTCACCGATGAAAATACTACAACTGACATTATCGGGTACCACACCCTAACGCTATCAGAAGTACACGCGCCCATCGGGAGCTCGCTACACAATAAATACCCACACAAACTTCCGAGCCTTAAAATTGCCCGACTTGCTGTTGATAGCCAATATCAGGGCCGTGGAATTGGAGGATATTTACTCGCTGACGTGATGCAAAAAGCACTTCAAGCACATGAAGTAGCACCTCTCATCGGCATAATTGTCGATGCAAAAAACCAAAAAGCCAAAGACTTCTATTTACCCTACGGGTTTCTTGAAGCCGCAGGTGAAGAAGATGAGCTATATTTATGGCTACCCATGAAAACGATAACAGACGCAATGGATAGCTAATTAGAACCATAAAACATCAAGAACTGTGAGCCCTTGATAATGAACATAAACAATTGGTTACCAACGAATACCGAGAAAGAGAGACGCCACCCCAGCTACCCCTAACTCGGCAACTCCATCCATAAAGCCCATTCCCGATGAAAGACAAAACAAGTTAACCACCACACCAACCATTGACTTCATGTCACATCTAGCAGATCATGTATATACATCATGAATATACAAGCAGGAGTTCTCAGCATGACGACCACTACCGTATTCAAAAGTAATCGCACTCAAGCCGTCAGACTCCCTAAAGATGTAGCCTTTCCAGAAAATATTAAGAAAGTCGATATAGTCGTAGTAGGAAACGCCAGAGTCATCACTCCGTCAGAATCGCTTTGGGATGACTGGTTCGACGATATGGGCGTATCTGATGACTTTATGCACGAAAGATCACAACCAGAAAATCAAACTAGAGAGGACTTTTAAGGTTGCTTAAGTACATCCTCGATACTGACATGTCCATTTACACAATAAAGCGAAAGCCCCTACATATACGGCGAATATTCAATGCACATACTGGCCAGCTATGCATCTCGACCGTTACATTCGGCGAGCTAATATATGGAGCAGAAAAATCTCAGCAGAAAGAGCGTAATCTACGCGATGTAGAAGGATTTGCTGCGCGATTAGAAGTCGTAGACTTTGATAAGCATGCATCCCAGCAATTTGGTCAAGTCAAAACAGAACTTGAGCAATCCGGCAGTATCATCGACCCATACGACATGATGATTGCAGGACACGCAAGAAGCTTAGGGTTAATTTTAGTTACCAACAATGACCGTGAGTTCAATCGCGTAGATGGGCTTCGTATAGAGAATTGGGCGAAACAAGCTGAATAACACCCCATCACTTAACCCCAAATCACTTCTCGGTGTAGCACAAAGTGCCTCTGCGTCCTCGGTGGTGAAAGAAAAGACAATTTAACCACCGAGAAATGACAAGACCCACCGAGAAGTTCAAAGCATAAGATCAACCTTTCCTGCACATACCCCAAATCACTTCCTCGGTGCAGCGCGAAGCGCCTCTGCCCCCTCGGTGGTAAACAATTCACTTAAACCCAATATTCATCTGAAACAAGCCACATTTTTTGTATTTAACACGCCCCATAATATGTAATAATTCCTCACCAAACAAAGAATATCACCTCGGATCAAAAATGAATTCACAGATAAGAATATGCGTAATAGGTCAGGGGTATGTTGGCTTACCCCTAGCTGTAGAATTCGGAAAAAAGTATCCAACTATTGGCTATGATATAAACCTAAAACGAGTAAGAGACCTACAAAATGGTGAAGACACCACTATAGAATGCTCGTCAGAGGAGTTAGCAAGCGCCAAGCTATTGAGTTTTTCAAGCGAAGTGGATGAGATAAGAAGATCCAACGTTTTTATTGTGACCGTCCCTACTCCTATCCATCAATATAAGACCCCCAACCTTAGCCCTTTAATCAAAGCGAGCAAGCTAGTTGGCGAAATCATCAAGAAAGACGACTACGTCATATATGAATCAACGGTATACCCCGGCGCAACTGAAGAAGTTTGCGTCCCTCTTATTGAATCAGGATCTAAGCTGACACTAAATACAGACTTTTACGTAGGGTACAGCCCCGAAAGAATCAACCCAGGCGACAAAGAACACCGCATAATAAACATACTAAAAGTAACCTCAGGATCTAATACTGAAGCTGCACATTTCATAGATAACTTATATAAGGACATCATTGAAGCAGGGACCCACAAAGCCAGCTCTATCAAAGTTGCTGAAGCAGCCAAGGTAATCGAAAATACGCAAAGAGATGTCAACATAGCCTTAGTAAATGAACTATCACTAATATTCGATAAGATGGGTATTGATACTTTAGAAGTACTTGAAGCCGCAGGAACAAAGTGGAACTTCCTTCCGTTTCGACCCGGCCTAGTAGGCGGCCATTGCATAGGCGTAGATCCCTATTACCTTACACATAAGGCTCAATCTTTGGGCTATCACCCAGAAGTAATTCTATCAGGACGACGAATCAATGACGGCATGTCTGAGCACGTTGCCTCAAGGGTTTTACGTCTAATGACCCAGAAAAAAATTCTTGTGGTTGACTCAAACATTCTGATTCTCGGGCTAACGTTTAAGGAAAACTGCCCAGATATCAGAAATACAAAAGTCATCGATATTATTTCTGAACTAGAAAGCTACCATAGTCAAATCGATGTTTATGACCCCTGGGCAAATGCAGAACAAGTAGAGTCAGCGTATGGGTTTAAACTAACTACAAAACCAAAATCTAGTCACTACGACGCGGTAATAGTATGCGTCGCACATGATCAAATTAAAGAGATGGGCATCGATATGATCAAGTCATTTTGTAAATCCGATCACGTTATATTTGACGTTAAGTATTTGTTT
>ENA-OSET01002514-OSET01002514.1-sediment-metagenome-genome-assembly--contig:-NODE-2514-length-17697-cov-31.017650_pt1 | contig 17697 bp, 15 predicted proteins | sample MGYA00237882_ERZ534229 | MGnify/ENA primary metagenome ERZ534229 (study PRJEB26408, sample SAMN06266212) | sediment metagenome | isolation source: Hudson Canyon methane seep mesocosm | place... | reverse complement strand
CGGGCGCTTTGTATGGATTGTGCGAGGCTACGTGCTGCGCTTTGCACATGATAGCGCTCCAACTGATTAAAATTTGCGAATGAGATGCCAACGATAATCGAGAGTATTGTTAGCGCAATGAGCAGTTCAAGCAGCGTGAAGCCGCCGGCCTTTGGGGCCGGAAATATGTTGAGCATGATATCAATCCTTTGATATGAATAAAGTAAACTCCGTTTACCAGCAGTATTCTTGCGCGTAACACTTTAAAATACAACGTCAGTAGGCTTGTCGTATTAAGGGCGAGTGTTGCGAATTTAGATTCAGAGGTGGTTTTGAAGGTCGTTATTGCAGGGGCAGGGGTGATGGGCTTAATGCTAGCCCGTGAATTAGCAGAGACAGGTGTTCGAGTGTGTCTACTCGATAAAAGTGAAGCAGGCCGTGAGGCCAGTTGGGCGGGCGGCGGCATCATTTCACCGTTATACCCTTGGCGTTATCCGCAGGCAGTCACCGCGCTGGCAGGTTGGTCTCAGCAGTATTATCCCGAGCTGATCGCCGCGTTATATGAGCAAAGTGGCATCGATCCAGAATTGAGTGAGGAAGGCCTTTTGATGCTGCATGTGAAAGATGCTGTGGAGGCGAAAGCCTGGTCCGCAAACTTACAAAAAACACCCGCTCAACACGCACCGAATACACCGGCCTGGTTGCAGAGTATTTCCGATGAGAAGCTAGGCGCCTTGGAACCCAACATCGCGCTCGCTGACGCATATAAGGAGCAGGCACTATGGATGCCAAGGGTTGCGAGTGTGCGTAATCCTCGCTTATTAAAGGCGTTGAAAAATTTTGTTTATACGCACCCGCGTATTGAGGTTAAAGAAAAAAGCGAATTGATTAGCTTTCAGGAGAAAGCGGGGGGAGTGAGTATCTCACTGGCCTGCACAGAGCGAATTGAGGCTGATAAAATGGTTATATGTGCGGGGGCATGGAGCGCGAGGGTGTTGAATTTGCCTACTATTCAGGTCGCCCCGGTCAAAGGACAAATGTTGTTGTTTGATGCGCCACGGGGTTTGTTGAATCGTGTGGTGTTGAGTGATGGGCGTTACTTGATTCCGCGTCGAGACGGAAAAATTGTGGCGGGAAGCACCCTGGAACATGCCGGCTTTGATAAACAAACGACTGAAGATGCGCTAGATTCCTTGCGACAGAGTGCATTAACTATCTTGCCGGCGCTTGCGCGTTGTCCGGTAATTAAACAATGGGCAGGTTTGCGTCCAGGGTCACCCAATGGCGTGCCCTACATCGGAAAAGTGCCAGGGTACAAGCAGGTGTTCATCAATGCGGGGCATTTTCGAAATGGATTAGTGTTGGCGCCGGCGTCTGTGCGGTTAATGCGCACGCTTCTTACCAATGAAACGCCGCCTTTTGATGCGGAACCTTATGGCTGCGAGCGTCCGCGGACCAAAAGTCTCGTGTCATAGTTTGCATGTATGCTTGGCTAATCGAGGCCTAGCTTCTTCAAACGATAGCGCAGTGCTCTGAAGCTAACGCCCAGTAGTTTCGCCGCCGCCGTGCGGTTCCATTTCGTTTCATGCAGGGCTTTTTCTATTTCTGCACGCTCAATTTTCTCTAGGAAATCTTCTAAAGATTGACCGGCTTGACGCTCAAATAGCACTTCGTCTTTCGTTTGTGGGTTTGAATCAACCGCCGATGCGCGCGTGGTGGGTGGGTTGTAAGCTTTGTAAACGCTCGACATACTTGGACTGTTATCGAGTTGTAAATCGGCTTCACGAATGGTGTTGCCTTCGCATAAGGTAAAGGCGCGTTCTATGATGTTCTCCAATTCACGTACATTACCCGGATAGCCGTAAGCATTTAAGGCGCTCAATGCCTGTTGGTCGATGGTTGCATGTTTAACCCCACAGTCTTTGGCGATGTCCTCAAGGAAACGGTTTGCCAGTAATGCAATATCCCCTCGGCGGGCTCTCAGGCTGGGAACCTGTAATGTGATAACGTTAATTCGGTAGAATAAGTCTTGCCGAAACGCGCCTTCGTCGACGAGCTGTTGAAGATTTTTATGGGTCGCACTGAGAATGCGAATGTCTACGAGCTTTTCTTCGTGCGCACCGACCGCACGCACCGATTTTTCTTGAATGGCGCGAAGCAGTTTAACCTGCATATCGAGCGGTAAATCTGCCACTTCATCTAAAAAAAGCGTACCGCCGCTTGCGGCCATGAAAAGCCCAGGTTTATGTTCATTCGCCCCCGTAAAACTGCCTTTCACATGCCCAAAAAATTCGCTCTCCATCAATTCGCTCGGAATGGCGCCACAGTTCACCGGGATAAATGGCGCGTTCGCGCGTGAGCCATTGTTATGAAGTGCCCGTGCAACCAATTCTTTTCCGCTTCCGGATTCACCAGAAATATAAATAGGTGCTTGCGAGCGCGCTAATTTTGCCACTTGCGCATTGAGCTTCTCAATGAGGGGGCTTTTACCAAGCAGTAGAGGTTTAACGGATTTTTCTAAAGGGTTCGTCTCTTGGGGCGCATCAGATAATTTGAGCGCAGAGCTGACGACATCGCGCAAATGGCTCAGATCGACAGGTTTGGAGATAAAATCAAATGCGCCCGCCTTTAACGCGCTTATGGCCGTTTCGACGCTGCCATAAGCGGTGATCATCGCAATCGGCATGTTCGGCGCGATTTGTTGTACGTGCCCGACAAATTCGATACCGTTACCGTCCGGTAGGTTCATGTCTGTCAGGCAAAGATCGTATGTTTCTTCTTCGAGAAACTGCTTCGCTAGCGATATATTCTCAGTGCTTTGTGTCTCCAGCCCCATCCGCATGAGGGTGATTTCGAGTAAGGCTCGAATATCTGGTTCATCGTCAACGATGAGAACTTTTTGTTGCGTCATGGGATTTGTTACCTAACTATTTGACCTACACTAATTTTCTATAGTGCGCAAAAACAATACGAAAGCAAGCGCCCTGCGTGTCCTTCTGTACATAATTCAGTTGTGCTTGGTTAGATTCGCAGAGCTCTCGGCTCAAATATAAACCTAAGCCCGTCCCTTCGTTTTCGGTGGTAAAAAACGGTTCGAATAAATGTGGCAGGTTAGCGTCGGCAACGCCTTCGCCATAATCTTGTATTTCTATAAACGCTTGGTCACTTTTTTCGAGTGTACCGATCAATACCTCTATTAGTGTTGGGGCGCCTTTGTCCGTGGATTTTATACTATGGCGTCGCGCATTTTGAATAAGGTTAACGACCACTTGCTGAATTTGATTTGGGTCGAAGCGTGCTTTGGGATTGCTTTGGTCTTTCTTAAATTTTAGTAGGTTATCTTGCCCTATTATCTGCGGTGCATCCGCTAACAAAGCGGTTACCCATGAATCGAGTTCAATTTCTTCTGTTTCAGGTTTGGTTCGGCGGCTCAATGATAGCGTATCTTCGATGACAGAATTCATCCTGAGGCAGTGGCGTTGTATGATATCAGTCATTTTTCTGTCGGCGTGATCAAGCTGTTCAGATTCTGCTAATAACTGCGTTGCATGGCTGATGGCCCCCAACGGGTTTCTTATTTCATGCGCAATACTGGCCGTGAGTCGTCCCAATGAGGCGAGTTTAAGTTGTTGCGCTTGCTGCGCTAATTTTCGCGTATCTTCTAAAAAAATTAGTGTTTGTAGGCCGTCGCTTTGTCTCATACGTGAGAAATTTGCTTGTACTTGAGGCTTGTCACTGGCGGCTTGAAACGGTTCTGTGCGTAGCGACGGGTTATTTTGCCAAGCGTGTAAGCGCTTAACTAACGCGTTCGGCAAAGGGTCCTGGTTCTGAAGACCAATTAAATCTGAGCAGGCCTGATTAGTGATCTGTACGCGAAGGTTCTCATCACAGACAATAATGCCGGTTCGCATGCTCTGAATGACCTGATGATTGAGTTCAACCAAGCCTTTAATCGCCCGTTTTTGCTTTTGCGCTAAGATTTCACTTTTTAAAATACGGCTCGATAAATATTGAATAAAAAAAGCTGAGGCGAAGTAGACGGCGCCGACCATTCCCGCGCGCGCCACAGCGCTAAAATCGTCAATTCCCTCGACAAAACGTTCGCTTGCCAACGCTAGGCTCAGCATGGAAGCGATGGCGGCTAAGAAGTAGCCGATGTTGCCGCGTACGAGAATATTGCCGGCGGCAATAGAAATAACGAGGAGGTTACTGAGGCCGCCGGTTATGCCTTCGCCGCAGAAAAATAGTGCATGCAAAATGACGATGTCGGTAAAGAGCGAGATAAGAATCTGCTGTTTTTCAGCTTTAAGGGTAAAGTGATAGGCGATGAGCGAACTGACACTAAATGCTAAGTAGAGAATGCTAATGAGTTGAAAGGTCGCCGGGTGGCGCAAGTCGCCAACAAGGAAGGTGTCAGTTAGTGTCATGCTGAGCAATAACAAGCCAACGACGGCGCGGTATAGGTTGTAGTAGTTAAATATAGAGCGAGATTGCGCGGGCAGTGACATCGATGCAGTGTGTTCCTAGAGACTGTTCTCTCAGTATAATCAAAGGCTTAAAAAATGTTAGCTAAGCATCAACCAAATACCGACGCCTGCGAGTAAGCCACCTGAGATGCGATTCAGTGTTTGCCGATGGGTTTCCTTATTTAAAAAATGACTAAGCGTTTTTCCTCCGGCACCATAAAGCATTAGGCAGAGCGCTTCTAACCCCAAAATTATTAGGACAAAAATGCTAAGTTGTGAAAACATATTTTTTTCTGCATCTAAAAAGGGCGGCAACAGCGCCACAAAAAAAGCCCAACCTTTTGGGTTAGCGATAGCGGTCGTGAAGCCTTGAGAGGCCAGACTGAAGGGCGATTGCGACAAGTTCTGCACGCTTGTTTCACTGAGCGCGAACTTACCTTTGGCTCGCCACATTTGTACACCGATGAACATGAGATACGCTCCACCTGCCAGTTTAAAGCTATTAAAAAGCCAAGGTTGTGACAACAGAATGGTAGCCACCCCTACCGCAGATAATGAGGCGACGAGCCCAACGCCGATTAATTCGCCCGTCATCATCCAGGCCACGGCTCGCATACCAAAACGCAGGCCGATGGTTAGGGCTAGTGTCATACACATGCCAGGCGTTATTGAGACAAAAACGAACGTCGGGATGAATAAAGATAACACTGTTAAAGAAGGTAGTTCCAAAGGTATGCTTCACACTTTAAAGAGAGAATTAGAGGCCTAAATGACGCTGCGCGCATTACACCAAAAAGTGTGGTCCGAATCCACTAGGCCTTTCCTGTTTGATCTGTTTCGTGCTTATTGGATTTTGGTCAAAATAATGGTGCCTGTTTTATTTTTGGTCAAACTACTGGAATATTTAGGGGCAACGGATTTGTTGGCGCAAGTGCTTGCACCGCTTATGTCCCTGATAGGTTTGCCTGCTGAATTTGGCCTTGTTTGGGCCGTATCATTGTTGACCAATATTTATACGGCGATGGTCGTATTTTATGAGATTGGTTTGGGTCAAGGCTATTCTGTTGCTGAAATCAGCACCTTGGGTATTTTGATTTTACTCGGGCATGCCATCCCCGTTGAAGGGGCCGTATCAAGAATGATGCATGTGTCATGGGGCATAACGATTCTTACGCGCGTGCTCGGTGCGTATATTCTAGCTGGACTCACTATGCTCAGTTATCACGTTTTCGATATTGGCCAACAGCAAGCTTCGTTGCTTTGGAAGCCCGAGGCGCAGGTCGATGGACTTCTAAACTGGGGCTTTGCACAGTTGGAAATGCTTGCCATGATTTTCCTGATTCTCGCTAGCTTGATGCTGTTTATGCGCTTTCTGCGCGTGATTCATTTTGAACGCTTGCTCACCTGGTTGTTACAGCCTCTAACTCGCGCCTTGGATGTTGGCAAGGAGGCCGCGAACGTAACCATTATTGGTTTAATGCTAGGGCTTAGTTTTGGTGCTGGGCTGTTGGTGGCCGAATCTCGGAAAGGGCATATATCAAAACGCGACATTGTGGTGGTGGTCTGCTTCTTAGGTGTTTGTCATAGTGTGATTGAGGATACGTTATTGATCATGTTGCTCGGGGCGGACATTATCCCGATTTTACTCGGGCGTTTGGTCTTCTCGGTGCTCATGGTTGCGTTTTTGGCGCGCACCTTTTATGCGCGTCAACCGACGTTCGATTAAGTTTCAATTTCCAGCATGACGGGGCAGTGGTCTGATCCCATGATCTCGGTAAATATGTCGGCCTGTTGCAGCTTCGTCTCAAGCGAGGCAGACACTAAAAAATAGTCAATCCGCCAGCCAATATCCCGCGCGCGCGCGCCAGCTCTATAGCTCCACCAAGAATATTTTACTTGTTCAGGATTAAGGTATCGGAAAGTATCGATAAACCCGGCTTGATGGTACTGGTCCATGCCATCGATTTCATCCTGCATGTACCCCGCACTTTTATTGTAATTTGGCTTTGGCCGCGCTAGATCGATCTCTTTATGCGCAACATTTAAGTCACCACAAACGATAACAGGTTTGGTTTTTTCTAAATTCTTTATGAACGCTAAAAAGGCACTATCCCAAGTTTGGCGATAGGGTAAGCGCTTCAATTCACTGCCTGAATTGGGCGTGTAAACAGTGATCAGGTAAAAGTCTTTATATTCGGCAGTAATGACGCGGCCCTCGGTATCATGTTCTTCAAGGCCTATATCTACTGTGACAGATAACGGTTTTTCTTTGCTTAAAATGGCGGTGCCAGAGTAGCCTTTCTTTTCGGCTGAATTTGTGAATATGTAATAGCCTTCAAGATCAGCTAATGCCTCGAGCACCTGATCGTCTTGCGCCTTGGTTTCTTGTAGACACAGTACGTCAGTTTGCATGTCTTCAAGTGAAGCTAAAAAATCTTTTTTCATAACGGCGCGAACACCGTTAACGTTCCAAGAAACTAACCGCACAGGCTCTCCTGTAAAGTGAAATTATGTAGGTGATTTAGATGTCTGGATGAGTTTACACACCTTGTTTTGTCGACGAAACAGTTTGTTTTGTTTTAGCGAGGGCAATGGGCTTTCTTCAGTCATCAATATCGCATACTCTCTTCTTGCTACGATTGATTAACATATACATTAGAGTAAAAACAAAGCGGTGAGCAAAATGAAATTTGAAGAGGTATTGCGAGGCCGCAATAGTGTGCGTGACTTTACGGATCAGCCAGTGAGCGACACGTTGTTGGAGTCACTTTTAGAGCAAGCTTTATGTGCGCCGAGCTCTACGAATACACAAGCCTATCGTGTTGCGATTGCACAGGGCGAGGTGAAAAACCGTTTGGCCGCAAAGCTCTGCAGTACTTACGATAAAGCCATTGAAGTGCAAAAGTTAAAAGGGCCAATGAAAGTGATCAAAGGCTTGAGCTCTGGGGCCTTACCAAAAGGTGATTTCAAAATTGACATGAGCTATCCGCCCGAGCTGAAAAAACGGGCGATCGAATGCGGTAAAGGCTTATATGGGTTATTAAATATTGAACGGCATGATCGGGTTGGACGCGATGCGTGGATGCGTCGTAATTTTGAGTTTTTTGATGCACCGGTTGAAATCTTTCTATTTGTGCATGGAGATCGGCCGACGCATAGTGCACTTGATGCGGGTATGTTCTTTCAAAACCTGATGTTGGCCGCAAAAGCTGCAGGTTTAGGCACCTGTGCGCAAGCCTCCGTGGCAATGTGGAGTAAAACAGTTAGAAGCTTTTTTGAAATAGAAGAGGGGTATAAACTTATTTGTGGCATGGCGCTCGGTTACCCCAGCGGCGCTGAGGTAAACCGTTATCAGCCGAGTAAACGCAGTGTTAAGGAGTTGTGCTTGCCAGTGAGACCGCTCTAAAAACGTCTTATAAGGCAGGCAAACATCAAAACCCTACTTGTGTTTTCACCTCTGCATGCTGCTCTGGACGGAGTCTAGGGCCGAACTGGCTCACTACTTGTGCGGCCGCATGGTTAGCTAATTTAGCGGCGTCGACATAGCTGCGTCCTTCACTTAGGGCATACAAAAAGGCCCCCGCAAACATGTCACCTGCGCCGTTTGTATCGATTGCCTTTGCCTTAGTGCCTGCAACGGCTTCAAGCGTGTTACCGTTGTAAACCAACGCCCCATCTTTCCCCAGGGTAATCGCAAAAGTGCGGGCGCTTTTCTTAAGCGCTTCCGCCGCATCTGCGACGGTGCTAGTTTCAGTCCAACCAAGCGCCTCGTCTTTATTGCAAAAAAGCAGATCCACTTGTTCGCCAAGCATTTCTTGAAGGCCGTCCCGAAAGAATTGCACCATCCCGGGGTCTGACAGAGTGAGCACGGTTTTAACGCCCTTTTCTTGCGCCAGCTCACGTACTTTTATGGCGGCTGCGCGGCCTGAATCGGATGTCACTAGATAGCCCTCTATGTAGGCGAAGTCAGCCTCTGCTAGGGCCTCTTTGTCAATATTTTCGACACTGAGGGTTTCGCTCACGCCCAAGTATGTGTTCATGGTGCGCTCAGCGTCAGGGGTGATCATTACGAGGCACTTACCTGTTGTACCTTCTGCTTGGTGTGTCATGGTGTTTGACACCCCCGCCGCTTCGGTATCGTCGCGGAAAAATTGACCGTTCTCATCATTCGCAACTTTGTACGAATAGTAGGTTTTCGCACCGAAATAACTGGCCGCAATAATCGTATTGCATGCGGACCCACCACTTGAGCGTTTGCTGCCGACTTGATGCGCTTTCATGTGCGCGAGTAATTCTTGTTGACGGGTTTCGTCAACCAGAGTCATCAGGCCTTTTTCGATATTTGCGTTAGCGAGGAATTCATCGTTTACTTCGATTTCGGTGTCGACGAGTGCGGCGCCGATGCCGTAGACATGATAACGTTGCATGGTGTGTATCTCTTCCTTTTTTGTTGAGACGACAGACTGGCTGTAAGGCATTATGGCAAGCGTTGGAGATCAAGGCAAAATGATTTTTGCTGAATGAAACTGATAAGCAAAAAATCAATTATGTGTGATTAAGGAAAACTGAGTTATATGCCCTATCGAACTAAAAATGTAGTGTTGCTGACGTTGGCGGGTGCATTGGCCCTGTCGACTGCGCCATTGGTTGTTTTTGTCGGCGGTTTAGTCGGTGCGATGCTAGCACCGACGGCAGCCTTGGCAACTCTGCCTGTGGCGCTATTAGTGGTGGGGACCGCGAGTGCGGTGATGCCTGTTGCGTGGAGTATGCAGCGTTTTGGGCGTAAGTCTGTTTTTTTGGCAAGTGCAGGCTTTTCTATGCTGGGGGCCATAGCGGCCGCTTATGCGATCTCAAAACAGAGTTTCATGTTGTTTAATTTAGCCGTTGTGGTGTTGGGTGCAGGTCTTGCTGTTGTGCAGCAGTTTCGTTTTGCGGCAATGGAAAGTGTTGCCGTTTCTCAGCATTCGCAGGCGGCGTCTTTTGTGCTTTTAGGTGGGCTGGTGGCCGCCTTCTTGGGGCCCGAGGTTGGCACCATCGGTCGTAATTGGTTAGCCGCAGAATACGGTGGCTCATTTCTTTTGTTGGCAGGTGTGTTGGCGTTAAGTATACCCGTGTTGATGGCGTATACGCCCAATCCAGCGCAAGCCGAAAATAGGTTAACGAATACCAATGCACGGCCTTTGAAAGAGATTGCCAAGCAACATGTTTTTTGGGTGGCGATTGGTGCGGGGGCGATCGGTTATGCGGTCATGAGTTTCGTGATGACGGCGACGCCTATCAGTATGCATCATGAGATTGGGCATTCTATCGAGGATACTAAGTGGGTGATTCAGACGCATATTATGGCTATGTATTTGCCTTCATTCTTTAGTGGGATGCTTATTCAAAAGTTTGGCCACAAACGGCTAATGATCGCTGGCATAATCGCTTTTGTATTTTCGATTGTTATTGCCTATTCGGGTGCTGCCTTGAGTCACTTTTATAGTAGTTTGATCCTGTTAGGGGTGGGCTGGAATTTTTTGTTCGTGTCGGGTACCAGTTTATTGCCTTATGCCTATCGAGAAAGTGAGCGCTTTCATGTGCAGGGCCTCAATGACTTTTCGGTGTTTGGTTTACAGGCCATTGCGGCGCTATCGAGTGGGATAGTTGTGTTCCAATTTGGTTGGGGCGTTCTACTTCTGTTGGCGTTGCCGATTCTAGTGATTCAGATTATGCTGCTAGTGACGTGGTCCCCCAATAAACCACAAGATAGCCAACAAGCACACGGATAAAAGGTAAGCGTTATAATGATCTTAGCCATCTGGGATGTCATGTGTATTAGCCTAACTGCGGTTGGTTCGATGTTTTATCGATCAGCACGTTTGACGCATCGCAGTTGGCGAGCAGAGATGGTATGCAGATTAGCACGCAGATTGCTTGATAAGTCGTTAGGTAAACCGGCCTCTTGGTTACGCCAACGACAATCGCTCTTGGTGATGATTGGCGCGAACTATTTTAAAGTAAATAAGGTAAAAAACCATTACGCAGACGTACCGTGCGTGTCCGTCTACCCTAAATACTTTGAAGCCCACGCCACACATGTTGAGCATGATGTCATTGTCTACTTTCATGGCGGTGGCTATGTCGTGGGCAGTGCGAAAGGGTACACCAATACCTTGGCTGAGATTGCATGCCGCTGTCAGGCGAAGGTGATTGGCGTGGAATATCGGCTTGCGCCTGAGCATCCGGTGCCTGCCGCACAGGAAGATTGCCTCGCAGTTGTTGAAGAGGTACTCGCGCGAAAGCAAGCGCAGCAACGCGTAATATTGATGGGTGACTCTGCCGGCGGCGGGCTAGTGTTGAGCGTGCTGAATGCCCTGGTGCAAGCAGATCGAGAGAAAGCGATCGATTTAGCGGTATTGATCTCACCATGGGCAGCGCCATACGCACCAGAGCGATTATCCGTTGAAAATGAAGCGCATGACCTCGTATCCGAAGCGCGCTTGAACACATGGGTGACAGATGTGCATGTTGTTTCAGACGAAGGTAAACAGCATATTGATTTTCGCGATACGGATTTTTCCCTTTTTCCTCCGGTATATATTCAGTCTGCCGGCGCTGAGATTTTGATAGGTCAAGTGCATCAGTTAGTCGACGAAATGCAAAGGCAAAACGTCGATGTGCAGCATGATAGTTATCCCGACATGTTTCATGTGTTTCAAACGTTATCGCCCTTAGTGCCTGAGGCCGACGCAGCGCTCAATGCGATCGCGCGAAGAGTCGGCGCATGAGCTTGAGATTTTTGGTGCTCATTACCCTGATTTCTCTGGGTGCATGCAGTACTTTACCGCCTAAACAACCGGACAATATTTGTGCTATTTTTGAACAATACCCAAGCTGGCATGACGCTGCACTAGAGACCCGTGAACGCTGGGGGGCCCCGGTTCATATTCCGATGGCGATTATGTATCAAGAGTCACGTTTTGTGCACGACGCACAGCCACCCATGGACTATTTCTTATGGATAATTCCGATTGGTCGAGCAAGTGATGCCTATGGATATCCGCAAGCGAAGGATGCGGTATGGGGTGAATATCAGGAAGAAGCCGGCGCTTGGTTTGCCTCGCGAGATGATTTTGATGATGCGATCGATTTTATTGGCTGGTATATGAATCGGAGCGCAAAACGCAACAACGTCTCAAAGTGGGATCCGAAACACCAATATTTAAATTACCATGAAGGCCATGGCGGTTATCGCCGAGGCTCATACAAATCCAAATCTTGGTTGATAGGCGTTTCAAATAAGGTACAAGCCAGAGCGGAGCGTTACAGCCAGCAATACTGGGGATGCAAGGACAAACTCGATACAAGTTGGTTTTAGCAATATTGGGGCATGCTTAGGATGTCCAACACCCTAAAATTGTGCACGTATTGAATGTTGGCTTTGATGTCTGGCTTAATTTTGGTGCACTTCTTCATAGTTTATTTCCTGAATAGCACGTTATCGTATTGATTTTTATACGATAAATCTAATTGGATTCTTTATTGCTAATTCGCCCTTAGTTATGTTTTTTGCAAGGGGTAATAACAATGAATGAGTCCGGAGACCTAGCCTTAGGCCCAGTTCCCAATCGTACATCCGTACTGCTATTGGATCTGCACACACATAAAGATTTTAGCTTATCCGATGTGATGACAAACACTGGCTTTCAGGTGCTGGCTTCTGTGTCGAGTCTTGAGCAATTGTCTGAGGCCTTAAAAAAAGCTAATCCTCACCTTATTTTCGTATCCATGCCGATAATTGATATGTCGGATTTATCCACGATCGAAGCCCTTTGCCCAGAGCAATATCCGTGTGCCGTATTCGCGGATGGCGCCGTGGTGGGAATGGCGAACAAGTTAATGGCGTTGGGCGTTAGTGCGTTTGTAGTCGGGGATTCTTCCCCAGAAAAGGTATTCCATGGCATCGGTATTGCCTTGGCGCGCTTTGCGTATACCAAAAAGCTCAAGCAAGGTTTGGAGCAAACGCAAGAAAAATTAGAGCAGCGTAAGGTTATCGATCGTGCCAAGGGTTTATTGATGGACCGTCGGGGGATGACGGAATCCGAGGCTTACCATGCTTTGCGCAAGGTGGCGATGAATAGTGGTCAGCCCATGGCAGTGATTGCGCAAGGCGTGCTCGATAGTCAGGCATTAATGGTTTGATTGGTGTTCAAAAATGGTGCTTAAAAAACTGCACTGCATTTAATGATAGTTTTATTTTGGTGCAACTATAGTTAGGTTCCCGTCTAAGATACTGAAATATATAAAAAAAAATATTGGCACAAAGTCTGCTAATTAGAAATTAAGTAAAGAGGCATAAGAAGTTAAAGCTTATCTTCTGCATCGTCCAGCAAAGAGAGCTGACCGATGTATCCACAAAGGCGTGGCAGAAAACGAGGTGTGACAGTTTTAAGGAGGTCCGAAAGGTCGCCTTTAAATTTTTAAAAATGTGTTTTTTGGAACGAAAATTTGAGGATAATTATGAATTGGTTGAAGTCTATAAAATTAACGATGGTAAGCACCGTTGTTAGTTTGAGTGTTGTTACGACGTCGGTAAGTGCGGAAAAGTTAGGGTACCCCGAGAAGGAAGAGCTGACTTTTGGCTTTATAAAATTAACTGATATGGCACCGATTGCCATTGCCTATGAAAATGGTTACTTCGAAGACGAGGGCTTGTACGTAACGATTGAGGCACAAGCAAACTGGAAAGTGTTGCTTGATGGCGTTATCGATGGTCGTCTAGATGGTGCGCACATGCTCGCCGGTCAGCCTCTGGCTGCGACCATGGGTTTTGGTACTAAGGCACACATTATCACGCCATTCTCGATGGATCTAAATGGTAACGGTATTACGGTTTCCAATGATATTTGGGAGCAAATGAAGCCAAATATTCCGAAAATGGACGATGGCCGACCCGTGCACCCAATTAAGGCTGATTATCTGAAGCCTGTTGTTGAAAAGTACACCTCTGCAGGGAAGCCCTTCAACATGGGTATGGTATTTCCCGTATCGACCCATAATTATGAGTTGCGCTACTGGTTGGCGGCCGGTGGCATACATCCGGGGTTCTATGCGCCACATAAAGGCGATATTTCAGGTCAAATCGACGCGCAAGCCTTGTTATCGGTCACCCCTCCACCGCAAATGCCTGCAACACTTGAAGCCGGCACAATTTATGGTTATTGCGTGGGCGAGCCGTGGAACCAACAAGCTGTTTTCAAAGGAATTGGTGTTCCGGTTATTACCGACTATGAAATTTGGAAAGATAATCCAGAAAAAGTGTTCGGTATTACGGCCGACTTCGCCAAGAAATATCCAAACACGACCATACGTTTAACACGTGCCTTAATCCGTGCAGCGCAGTGGCTTGATGCGAATGACAACGCTAATCGTCCAGCGGCAGTAAAAATTCTGTCACAGTCCAATTATGTGGGCGCAGATTACGATGTCATTGCAAACTCCATGACGGGGACATTTGAGTACGAGAAAGGTGATAAGCGAGAAGTGCCAGACTTTAACGTGTTTTTCCGCTACAACGCGACGTATCCCTACTATTCAGATGCCATTTGGTATCTCACGCAAATGCGCCGTTGGGGTCAAATTTCAGAAGACAAATCTGACGACTGGTATAAAGAAATGGCGGCTAAAGTCTATCGCCCTGACCTTTATGCAAAGGCTGCACAATCATTGATTGCTGAAAAACTCGTTGATGCTAAAGATTTTCCAGATTTCAAAACAGAGACCGGGTTCAAACCAGTGCAAGACGCGTTTATTGATAGCACTGTTTATGACGGGACGAAGCCGAACGCTTATATCGACTCGTTCGAAATTGGCTTGAAGAAAGGCGATAAGATTTAACGCATCTGTGGGGCTTAGATGGGCTTTATGCCCACCTAAGCCCACAAAAATTAGTCAAGAAATAACGGTTGCCTACTTACCGCATAAAGTAAGCAATTCGAAGTAACTAATAAATTGAGTCTAGTGATAGGGAGCGAGTTGTATGTCAACGACGACATCTATTAATGAAACTGAGCCAAAGATTGAATGGTTAGAAAAAGCGATTCAGCAAGGGTTAAGTCTTTCCAAAATGATTGCAATACCGGCCGTTGGTATCGCCGTATTTTTGTTATTGTGGTCAATCGCTGCACAAAATATCGATACCTCTTTAGGTAAATTTCCAGGCCCGTCGGCGGTGCTCGAGCAGTTTGGTGCGCTCTATGATGAACATCAAGCTGAACGAATCAAAGAAACTGCATTTTATGAGCGTCAAGAAATTCGCAATGAGAAGCGAATGGCTGAGGACCCAGGTTATTCCCCAAAAGTGCGTGCATACACAGGTAAAGAAACGTTTCTTGATCAAATAATTACCAGCTTAATTACCGTGATGAGCGGTTTCGCATTGGCAGCGCTGTTAGCTATTCCGTTGGGAATCGCGGTGGGTTTGAGTAAAACCCTCAATGAGGCGATTAACCCGATTATTCAAATATTCAAACCCGTTTCCCCCCTTGCTTGGCTGCCTTTAGTGACGATGGTGGTAAGTGCTCTATATGTGTCACCCGACCCCATTGTGCCCAAGTCGTTTTTAAATTCGATGATCACGGTAACGCTATGTTGTATTTGGCCGATGGTCATTAATACGGCGGTTGGTGTCGCTTCGATTGACAGCGATCTTGTCAATGTTAGCCGTGTTCTGCGTTTACCTGCATTGAAGCATGTTCAAAAAATTGTTTTACCCGCATCCGTTCCGATGATTTTTACCGGTATGCGTCTCTCTCTTGGGGTCGCATGGATGGTATTAATCGCGGCAGAAATGCTGGCACAAAATCCGGGACTCGGAAAATTTGTGTGGGATGAATTTCAAAATGGTAGTTCAGATTCTTTAAGTCGAATTATGGCTGCAGTGGTTGTGATTGGTTTTATTGGTTTCCTTTTAGACCGATGTATGTTGCAGGTGCAGCGATGGGTTTCCTGGGATAAAGCGAGTGCTGCGCGTTAGCGTAGTGGTCATTAAAGGAGATTAGACATGAGTATTATTTTAGATATCAGTCAAATAGGTATGGTATTTCCAACACCGAAAGGTCCATTTACCGCGCTAGACGATGTGGACTTGAAAATTGAAAAAGGTGAATTCGTTTCGTTAATTGGCCACTCAGGTTGCGGAAAATCAACGGTCCTAAATGTGGTGGCCGGGTTACATCAAGCTACCAGTGGTGGCGTGATTTTGAATGGTAAAGAGGTGACTGAGCCGGGCCCGGATCGCGCGGTGGTATTTCAAAATCATTCGTTGCTGCCCTGGTTAACCGCGTATCAAAATGTTGAGCTTGCGGTGAAGCAGGTGTTTGGTAAGCGTAAAACGAAAGCCGAGACGAAAGACTGGATAGAGCATAACCTTAAGCTGGTGCATATGGACCATGCCATGCACAAGCGCCCAGATGAGATCTCTGGGGGTATGAAACAACGGGTGGGTATCGCCCGCGCACTGGCTATGCAACCCGAAATCTTGCTGATGGATGAGCCGTTTGGTGCGCTGGATGCCTTGACGCGCTCACATATGCAAGACTCGTTAATGGAGATTCAAAACGAACTGAACAACACCGTTATTATGATTACACATGATGTCGATGAGGCGGTGCTTCTGTCGGACCGTATTGTGATGATGACCAATGGCCCCGCCGCTACGGTAGGTGAAATTTTGGCGGTTGACTTAGAGCGTCCACGCGATCGACTCGCGTTAGCTGAAGATCCGAAATATATTCATCTGCGTTCGGAAGTCTTACGGTTTTTGTATGAAAAGCAGCGCAAAGTTGAGACGATCAGCGCAACAAAAGCCAAAGAACTTAAGGAGAAAAGTAAAGAAAATTCAGATATTGCAGCGGCCTAATTTATGTTGTTAGGCATCTGTTAACTGCGTGTTTGTTGCATCCGAAGGCGGATGAGGCAGACATATAAATAAATACTCTTGAGCGATCGACGCTGTAAGTTCTGAGTATTTGAGCGATGAAGCTCATAGCGAATCCCGTACAAAGACCGTGCTGGAGGCTATGAGTTTTTTTTTGCCCTAAAAAAAGTAACGGCGCTTTTTTAGCGGTCGTAAATAAATGTTTCAAACGTGTTTTACACCCATTGATGTATAAGGAAACCATATGAATAATTGTTCAAGAATTCTACTTGCTACAGCGATTACCGCGCTAATAGGGTCTAACCAAATTCATGCAGATACCCTGTCACTAACTGACGCCATAGCGGGGGGGAATGCGTTCGGTGATTTGCGCTTACGCTACGAGAACGTTGATAGTGGTTCTGTAGAATCTGATGTGCTGATGTTGCGTTCTAGAGTTGGTTATAAAACAGCAGTGTATGAAGGGTTTTCAGCATTAGTTGAGTTTGAAGACGCGCGTGACGCACTTGGGATCACTGAAGATCCCAACAATCCGAATGCAATCTTAGACGCGGAGATGACGGAGGTAGACCAAGGCTTTATACAATATAAAAATACCCTGCTGACGACTAAACTTGGCCGCCAAGTGATTGCGCTCGATAATCAGCGTCATATTGGCCATGTGGGGTGGCGAAATGACCGACAAACATTCGACGCCGCACGTATCTCCGCTGAGGTAATGACCGGCTTAAAAGTTGATGCAGCCTATATCTATCGTGTGAACCGAATTAATACGCCCGTTTTTAGTGATTTAGAAGAAACTAGCCACAAACTATTGAATATTTCTTATGCGTCGTCGATTGGTAAGATAGCTGTGTATGACTATGAGCTATCCAAGGAGGGCCCCTTCGATGAAACCTCAACAGTAGGACTAAGTTTGAATGGTAAAACGGGCGAGGATATAAAAATCAGTTATGCGTTTGAATATGCGCAGCAAGATAATAAAACCGTCGATGCGGATATGAAATACATGTTGGCTGAGCTGGGCGTCTCGGTAGTTGGCCTTACTGGTAAGCTTGGTTATGAGGTAATGGGTTCCGATGCAGGAAAAGAATCATTTTCGACCCCCTTAGCAACCGTGCATAAATTTGCAGGTTGGGCGGATGTGTTTGCTGCACCCTCTTTGTTCGGCTCGCTTGACGGAGGTAATGGGCTAGTTGACACGTACGCATCGGTTACTGGTAAATTAGCGGGCGTTAAGTTGGCGGCTGTTTATCATGATTTTGAATCAGATGAGCTAAGCAAGGATTTGGGAAGTGAAATTGACCTGTTAGTTGCGAAGAAATTTAGTGA
>ENA-OSET01002513-OSET01002513.1-sediment-metagenome-genome-assembly--contig:-NODE-2513-length-17703-cov-3.768297_pt1 | contig 17703 bp, 15 predicted proteins | sample MGYA00237882_ERZ534229 | MGnify/ENA primary metagenome ERZ534229 (study PRJEB26408, sample SAMN06266212) | sediment metagenome | isolation source: Hudson Canyon methane seep mesocosm | place... | reverse complement strand
TGAAAAAGCATCATGTAATCTGGCAGATTGAGCGCTCTATTGAGTGCCCCGAATTCCTATACCAAGTGAGAGCATCATGAAAAAAACCAGTGATTTAATTTGGCAAGATACGCAACATCAGGAATTATTTAAACTAATTGATCTACTTAAGAGTGAATCACTTAGTTCGGATATTTTTAGGCGTCTGGATAATTATGCCGAAAACCACTTTCTATTAGAAGAAGAGTACATGTCACTGCTTAATTACCCCGATATTGAAAACCATATTCAAGCGCATAATTCATTTCGAAAGGAATTATCGGAGCTGGTACGAACAAATAGTGAACTAGACAAAGAAACAAAAAAGTCCATTTCACTATTTCTAAGCGAGTGGTTAACAAGACACATATTACGAGTTGACAAAAAACTGGAACAATTTGTACTTGAGTCCGAGTATAAATAACACACAAATTATCGAAAAAGGTGGTAGAAAACATGATTTCAAATTTTTCTGAATTATTAACCGCATCGGCTCAGCAGGATCAGCCTCAACGATTATTATTGCTTTTCGCAAAAGCAGAAAGCGAGAGTAAAAAACACAAACAAACACAGCATGGCACACTTGAACCTCTTATGTGTGTTGATAAATTACCAGAAGAAATTATCTCATTTTCTGAACTTTCCAATGAGGCGGATGAAGTTTCAAAAGAATGGGATTTCATCTTTACGGTAAGCTTATCAGGACAGAACGGTAAGGCTCCCAGTAGCGAAGACGCAGAGCCATACTTAAACAAAATGACTAATGATTTGGTCTCTGGACAAAATATTGCACAGTATGCCATTTTTGACCGCAACGAAAGCCCAGTTATGTTACAGGCAAGCTGAGTGTAAATTACTAAAAATGAGGGACCTGAATCAAAACAATTCCATTTTGAAATTATTAGCGTACAAAAACATTTAAACGTAAACTCAGTCAATTCTCGTCCGAACCTGATATTGTCAGGCAGAGAATGGTTACTCAATTAGCGTGAGAACGCATCGAATATTAGCACCAAGCTCAACGAATCAAACGTTCACCACTGACGTTTGGCTCGTTGGCGCTGACTGAAAAGATCTCAATGAATGCAAACAGTTACGGGTTTCTTACTTAGTCGACAATGGCGCGACACGCCTACTGGGCTACTGTTAAGGTTCTGGCTACATACTGCTAACGGCCCATTACTGATAGAACAAGAAGCACAAGAAAGTGTATTTTTTGTAGAACAGTGCCACCTCGACAAAGCATTATCGTTAACAAGAACGCTCTGCCATCGCACCCGAAGTCTACCGCTAAAGTCTTTTTCACAGCAAAATGTCACCGCTTTTTATTTCACTAGCCAGCATAACCACCGGCGCGCGGCGTCTACACTGCTAGAGAACGAAATTATCGCACTCGAATCAGATATACGAACAGTTGACCGGTATCTGATGGAGAGATTCATCACCGCAAATATTTCAGTTTCTACCCGTACGTTAACACAACACGAGACTCATCAGTCCGCACAGAATTGCAAGCTTTCACCCATACAATTTGAGCCCTCATTTAAAGTCGTTTCGTTCGATATTGAAACTAATATCAATACAAATAAACTGCTATCAATTGGCGTGTATTGTGAAGATCATGAAATCGTATTCATGGTTGGCGACTCCCGAACAGAAGATAGCTTACCTGGAGTTCAGTTCTGCTCTAACGAACGCGCACTCCTCACCACATTTATTGCTTGGATTCACGCATATGACCCAGACATTCTGATTGGGTGGAACTGCATTAACTTTGACCTACGAATGATTGACCAGGCTTGCAAACGTCTAGGGTTACCATTTGATATTGGCCGAAATAAAGAGCGTGTCGAGTGGAGAACGAGCCCGAACAACGAAGACCGCTTGTTTATTTTAATACCCGGTAGAGCCGTGCTAGATGGAATAGATACTTTGAAATCGGCCACCTATAGCTTCGAGAGTTTTTCATTGGAATCAGTCTCAAGAGAAGTGTTAGGAAAGGGAAAGCTTATTCATAACCCTGACGATCGTGGAGAAGAGATAATACGTTTATTCCACGATGACAAGCCCGCATTTGCCAAATACAACCTAGAGGACTGTAAATTAGTTTGGGATATTTTCGAACATACTGACCTATTTCAATTTGCTATCTCACGCGCCAACTTAACCGGATTACCAATCAATAAAATTGGCGGTTCGGTAGCCGCATTCGAAAACCAGTACCTCCCTCGCTTACACCGACAGGGTTACGTCGCACCGAACCTTCCCCAAGACCCAGAAGGTGTAGGCAGCCCTGGAGGCTATGTGATGGACTCGATGCCAGGCTTGTACAACGATGTACTCGTTTTAGACTATAAGAGTTTGTACCCCAGTATTATTCGTAGTTTTCTAATTGACCCATATGGTCTAACAGAGGCCGGTCGTAATAACCCCGAAGAACTTAATCAGATCTCCTTGTTTTCAAAAGGATATCGCGGCGCATACTTTAAAAAAGAAAATTCTATTCTTCCTGGGCTAATAGAGAACCTTTGGCAAGCAAGAGATCGCGCAAAGGCAAACAAACAATTAGCCTTATCTCAGGCGATTAAAATAATAATGAATTCATTCTACGGCGTAATGGGCACGCCAGGTTGCCGTTTTTTTGATGCACGTTTACCCAGTTCTATCACTCTTCGTGGCCATTCCATCATGAATAAAACTCGGGAGTTGATTGAGGACGAAGGCTATCAAGTAATCTATGGTGACACCGACTCTATCTTCGTTTGGACGAAAAAAGACCTGAGCCTTGATGAAGCAAATAAGATTGGCACTTACTTAGCTAAACATATCACCCAATGGTGGAAAGATCATTTAGAACAAGAATATCAGCTCGTTAGTGCACTGGAGCTCGAATTCGAATGCCATTTCACTCGGTTTGTTATGCCAACAATTCGAGGGAGTGACCAAGGTTCAAAGAAGCGCTATGCAGGCTTGATCACCGATGAAAATTTTACATTTGAACAGGCTGAGGATGAAAACTTTAAACTGGTATTTAAAGGACTAGAAACCGTCCGAACCGATTGGACTCACTTGGCCAGAGAGTTTCAACGAGAACTCTACCAACGAATATTTCTGAACAAACCTTATAAGGACTACATTCGCCAGATCGTTTCAGAGCTAAAATCTGGACATCATGATGAGAAATTAGTTTATCGAAAACGACTTCGACGTAAGCTCGATGATTACCAGAAAAATGTCCCGCCTCATGTTCAAGCCGCTCGAATGGCTGACGAAAATAATGTGCGGGAAGGAAAACCCAGTCGTTATCAGAAAGGAGGATGGATAAGGTACTTTTACACAACAAATGGGCCCGAACCGGCAGAAAATTTAATCAACCCTCTAGACTATGAACTTTATGTTGAGAGACAAATTGCACCGATCGTTGATGGCATTACTAATTTTCTTGGCACCTCATTCGAAGAAATAATCAGTGGGCAAATGTCGCTCTCTATTTAATCTGGAGTTGACTAGCCATTCCAGCGAATGGCACTATCTTCTGCTAACCTCAATAAAGCCTCGTGTTTAACCTGACGATTGATCAACCGTGTTCATCGCGTCAAATAACAAGGGTAAAGGCACCCATGTAAACGGGTATTTATGGCTTGCAGTATCCAAAATAAGAATGGCGTCTGTTGCATGGTCATAGGCACCTACTGGAGAGAGATGCCCCACTTTTTTCTGGCCTAGCACCTCTCTTTGATAGTTCACAATCATATGATTTTCTTCGGTCTTTAGGTTTGATTCGACCGTTGCTCGAAAAACGTCTACGCTCGATTCAGAAGCATAAAACCTATCGACTCTTACTTCGTGTCGTTGCAGCAAACCCGTTAGCTCACTAAGGGTCATACCGCTAAACATCACCTTGAACATACCGGGTAACGTACTCTCTTCCTGAACGCTCGCATCACCTTGCGTAAAGAAATCGAATTGAGACACATCTGCCCCAAATGCCTTAAGTACCGAAACACCACTCGCAACTCCACAAAAAGAAACTAATGATTGTGACTCAAAGCTGCTTTTCAACACCTCATAATCAGCCTTGGAGTCCGCAGCATCGTATAAGCGTTTACCTTCGATACTAGTCAACGACAATAACGGAGAATTCAATACTAGCCAGGTGAAATTTTTCCCTTGGCTAACAAAGGGGTACCACATTCTTTACAAAAACCACGTTTTGCCCGTCGACCTGACTCGCCTTCAAGCGACTGATAATTAGCGGTAGATTCTACAATGTGCCCTGTCTGTTTACGTAAACATATTCCATATTAGACGAATATACATTATGTATTGGACGTTTACATATTACTAATTGGACGGTAGACTAACTCCAAATAGCCGCTACCTTAAAAAGTACTCTCATGCTTTATAATCGTTATTCAAAACCATTACTACAAGAAGCGTTGAAAGACACGCCTGTTGTATTGCTCCACGGACCTAGACAATCAGGAAAGACAACGCTCGCCACTGAAGTGGGCGAAGACAAGTATTACTATATTACATTCGATGATGATACTGAACTTGCGGCGGCTAAATATGACCCAAGAGGCTACATCGATGACTTGCCAGACTTTTGTATACTAGATGAAATTCAACGCGTACCCGAGCTGTTCCCAAGCATAAAAATGGCTGTTGATAAAAAGCGAATTCCCGGTAGATTTTTATTAACAGGGTCCGCTAATATTTTAGCTATACCTCGACTGTCTGAGTCACTAGCGGGGCGTATGGAAATCATTCATCTCAGACCTCTCTCCCAAATAGAAATCGAAGGCAACAAATGCCACTTCCTCCAGGATGCATTTAATTCAAACATAAAAGGAAATTTCACTAATAGACTAGGAGATGAGCTTTTTAACCGAGTTATTTCAGGTGGTTTTCCAGAACCGTTTCTAAGAAGCAACCTTAAAAGACAGCGAGCCTGGTATTCAAACTACTTAAATGTTTTGATACAGAAAGATATTACTGAGTTCGCAAATATTCATTACTCCGAAGAAATACCACTATTACTAAGTAGAGTGGCAAACAATACTGCGAACCTAGTAAATATATCTGAAATAAATCAAGGACTGTCTTTTGATGCGAAAACAGCTAAAAGTTATGTTAATTTACTTAAGCAGTTATTTCTCATCGACACACTACAACCCTGGTTCAGTAATAGAAACAAAAGGCTTGTCAAAACACCCAAACTTCATATCCCAGATACGGGGCTACTTTGCGCATTACTAAAAACCACTAAAACACAATTACTTGCGGATAAGACATCGATGGGCCCTATTCTGGAGAGTTTTATTTACAGTGAATTACGCAAACAAGCTGACTGGTTTGATCACGACTTACAATTTTTTCATTACAGGGATAAAGATCAATGTGAGGTGGATATTGTTATCCAAAATGATGAAGGTCACTTAATTGGATTTGAAATAAAATTAGCCGCATCAGTTAACGAAAAAGACTTCAAAGGCTTAAAACGATTTCAGGCACAATACCCCTCGAAACTGATCGGTGGTTATGTATTTTACGATGGAGAGAGGACACTTTCGTTTGGCGACAACCTAAAAGCCGTTCCAATTCAAGCATTATGGCGCTAGCTAACAAACCTCCCTTTTTGACTGGAAGACTCCCTTATTAAGCCGCGCATAGAGAATAAGAACAACTATCAGAGTCTTCTTTAGGTCGATAAAAACTTTTTAAATTCAATATTTTAATCAATTTTAGCTTTATAAAAGTTCGCAGAGTAATCCATAACAGTCGCTTTCAAAGTTAATGCCGCTATCTTCTGCTAACCTCAATAAAGCCTCGTGTTTCACCTGACGATTGATCAACCGTGTTCATCGCGTCAAATAACAAGGGTAAAGGCACCCATGTAAACGGGTATTTATGGCTTGCAGTATCCAAAATAAGAATGGCGTCTGTTGCATGGTCATAGGCACCTACTGGAGAGAGATGCCCCACTTTTTTCTGGCCTAGCACCTCTCTTTGATAGTTCACAATCATATGATTTTCTTCGGTCTTTAGGTTTGATTCGACCGTTGCTCGAAAAACGTCTACGCTCGATTCAGAAGCATAAAACCTATCGACTCTTACTTCGTGTCGTTGCAGCAAACCCGTTAGCTCACTAAGGGTCATACCGCTAAACATCACCTTGAACATACCGGGTAACGTACTCTCTTCCTGAACGCTCGCATCACCTTGCGTAAAGAAATCAAATTGAGACACATCTGCCCCTAATGCCTTAAGTACCGAAACACCACTCGCAACGCCACAAAAAGAAACTAATGATTGTGACTCAAAGCTGCTTTTCAACACCTCATAATCAGCCTTGAAGTCCGCAGCATCGTATAAGCGTTTACCTTCGATACTAGTCAACGACAATAACGGAGAATTCAATAAAAGCGTTTGCTCATGCGGGTATAACTTCCAAGCGACAAAAGTCAGCATTAACAACGACATGACTGCTAAAGTGTATAAAGATCGTGACACTAGTTTTTTCATATGCTCGTACTCCAAGACATGCCATAAAACGTATAGACCATCATTTTTCCTCTCATTAACCTTCTATTTTGTCGAAAAGGAGTTTTAAAGTTACCCGTTCATATCTTTGAATTCCCATTAGATCAGCAACATTTTCTGCGACTTAAGATGCACTCAAAGAGTTTGTTTATTTCAGGATAATTTAGCCAGTAAAATATTTAAGGAAACGCTAACTCGTGAGCATTAGTGAACCCTTTGGAGTACGTGGTTTAAGAAGCTAATAGGTTTTTTGAGTGTGATCTCAGTGTTCGCTCAACCCCGAAAGCGAACCATTTTAACGCCTGCAGTTGCGGACGGAGTGGGTTGGCGATTGTTTTTGCGTATCTTTGCAAAAAAAGCGACAACTCTCGGTCGGATTGAGCCGCTTGTTAGGAGCCACAAGGAAGGCTTGCGACTGACTCTTGAGACTTACCCATAGCTAGATCCATTGCCTCCTTAACATTAATGGCATCTGTACCTCCCATTACAAATTTAGATGCTTCTTGCAAGCGATTAAAATCAGGCATTTTTGTCTCTTTTTTAAAGCTTTCATTATCAAAGTATATCTTTGTGAATTCTTTGTTTTTCCGTAGCTTTCTATATATCGGTTGTGCGTAGTGACTGTATCTAGGGACAAGATTATAGAGTGAACCATCAGTATTTAGCTCTTCTGGATGGCTTTCAACAAGAAGCTCGACTGTTATTTCTTGCGCTCTATTACTATTCTTTTGCTCGGTTATCAGATATGAAAACTCTTGATACAAATCTGGATTTTCCGCTTTAAATTGATCGCCTTTAATATCCCAGTACTTTGATACTAAGTCGGTATATTTTAAATATTCACTTTTAAGGCATTCAATCTCCTTCGTGACGGCGTGCGAGCTAATCGCAACTAAAACCAAAGGGATTGCAAATAATATTTTCATGGTAACTTCCTAACGCCTTGCTAAGCGGCGCGCATCAGCGCGTCCAGTAGAGGCCGTTTTTTGGCCGGAACGATGCTTGAGCAATTTGTTAGGTGATTTCACCTTAAGATAAAACATCAGCTATTACCGCCGGTTCTTTTCCATTGAAAAAGGGCGATGGGTTGTTCTTTCCCCCAATCATTCCCTTTAGCATAAAACCTAACATTTTAGGCATAAATGAAATCGGGAACCTAAGATGGGCACCCTTTGGCATGTCTCCTATTGAGTATTTACCAAAGGCCTTCATTGTTACAGGCCCCAGTGCTTCACTCTTTTCTTGTTCATTGGCAAATTTCATTAATTTTACTGACACCCCCACAAATGGAATCTTTGATGAATTCATTGTGTTAGCTAAGGGCATATTGCAACATGTAGTATGCCACCTGTATAAGCCTTTTTGGTTTAATTGTACGCAACAGACTTTGTCTTGACCTTCAGTGATTTCCATAAGACTCGGATAGGTTTGGAACAGCTCAGAACCTCCGTTCTCATCCAAAATGTTCTCTTCATTATTTAAATGCGCAGCAAACTTTTGGCAATCGCAACATAGGCAATGTACATGAAAAAATGATTTAGGAACCACATTAATTTTTCCCTTAACTGCTCCACATAAACATTCCAATTCAACTATTTTTGACACTTCACCTCCTCTTGATGAATATTGTATAAGTGATGGGCTACCTATTATTTTTGCATATAACGCCGTGTTAATGGGATTGGGTGAGATGGCGACTTTTTTGAGTGTCTTTTCAAAAAAGGTGACAGCTTGCCCAATTCCCAATTGAACACCTTGTTAGCTGTGTTTAGTGGAAATGTAATGATAGCCCCCAAATATTATGACCATGATACCCCACCCAACCATCATGGCCTTCAAGTAGTGGTAGATATATAAAAACTAGCGCAATAATACTAGCCGTATATAGAATTTTTTTTCTTATTGATTTCCAGTTAACGACAAAAGAAGCAATTATTACTATGTGACTAGCAATTGTTAGAACCCACCAAGCATAAGATGCAGCTGGATATGCTAACTCCGTAGCTTGGTTATTGAGAGCATACCAATAAATTGACGTTGCGATTAAAGGGACAAAGCTGGCAAGCAACAATAATACTGACTGCCATTTAGGCGCACGACTAAATAAAGAAGTAGCTATACCAAGCAACAGTATTGAAATTGAAATCGTGTAGATGGCTAATTCCTTTTGTACTGGTCTTACCCACAAAAAGTGACAGTTTGACGAGTCCGTTGCTGCACTTTGTTATGCAATTGCATATTTCATTTTATAACCACCAGTGATTTCAAATCCATTGGTTTGGTAGAACTCTACTGTACGATCAAATTCAGGTACTGGTGGCGTACATAACTCCAGTCGCTTCCAATCTTTAGTTTTGGAAAATTTAATAATCTCTTTAAGCAGTGATTTTCCAACTTCTTTGGAACGATACTCTGGCATTACATAAAACTCTTGAATGATGCCAAACGCCCCTTCTGCATAAAGCGAATGGCTTTCGCAAATAGCACCAAATCCAACGATTATATTATCATCAAATGCAGCTATAACTTGATAAATGTCATTTGAAACATAATTGTCACATAAGTCGATTGCTAAAGGGACATCTACGTCAAAGTGTTTGATTCCTGTACGCTCAATAATTTCATTCGTTAGACACACTGCCAATTTTGCAATATCTTCTGACTGAGATTTATCAATGATCTTATTTCACGAGAATTCGAATCCTTGTGCTGCATAACGCTTGTAGCTGCGGCCGAGTGAAACGAGGTCCAGCCCCAGCGTGTTTTTGCTGGGGCGAGGCAGACTACACTGGTTAGTTGCCGAACCACCAAACTTACCGAACGCCACTTTGTGAAGCCGAAGGCGGAACCATTGTTCTTGAACTGCGAGCTAATGTATTTAGCTGACGACTCTACAGAATTTCGTAAGAATACACCACGAACGAAACCACAGAAAAACGACAACCCCAAAACTAAAAAGTGCCACCGGAATATTTGGAAACCGTGCCACATACCCCAAAACTTTGAACGAAGATTTGCTTACAAGAACTGTGCATTACCAGCCGAATATTGAACCACCATAAAACATGGCTGAGGGCAATTAACGCCGCCATAAAGGGCGAGCGGAGCGAGTCCAGCCCACGGCTTTTTGTGGGCGATCTTTGATGGCCTGGTTATATTTACTTAATGCTTTTTGCATAAGATTCTTTTTCTATTTCCGTTATTTCGACGGTTAGCGAAATAGCATTTGAAAACAATTCATTTAGCTTTGCCAAGATTAATTGCGTCAGTTTTTTCCGTTGCTCTAGGTTACGACCAGATAATATTTTTACAGTTACATGTACAAAGTTTTGCCGTAAATTGCCGGTAGTAAAATGATTAAAAGCTAAAGCCCTAACCTTGATATCGTTCTCTGAAAACAAGCCTGCTTCTAGCGCGCCATTGAATACCGAGCTAAGCAAAGCTGAAGGTGCTACCTCTGCTTCTAATTCCTGTGAATATTCGACGATACAATGTGGCACTTAACCTTCCTTGGAAATATAACGCCAGCGTAAAGCGCGGCTAATACGTAGCTTGCTTTGTGTTAAATTGGAGCGCAGCAACAACACAAAGCAAGCTACGTATTAGCCGTCGATTTTGACGCTCTTGTTAACCGTTGACCTCAATGCGATCAATTGCACGAACAGTAGAGCCTTGGGGGCAATAAATATTTAGTGTTTCTGAATGGCCATTTGTAGTACCCCACTCCCGCTCAATATGCCAATTTGGTAGCTCATCATTATCTTCGCATGACGGGCTAACTGCAAATGACCAATGCCCACTATAGAAGGCATGTACGAATAACCCCTGGTCTTCATTTCGTGCGGAGATTGCAAGAGTGGCAACGTACCCGCCATCTTTCAATTTAGGGTGACTTGTAACGTTAAATTCGTCGAATTCCCCAGCAATCCCTTTACAGCAAATCATCCTGTCGCTAGCCCCCCAAAAGGAAGCTTTCTTCCCTTGAGGCTTTACTTGCCCATCACTCGGATGCGCTTTCTTCCTGAAGAACACACGGATACTCCTTTATTCGGTTGAACGCTTGGTTAGTTTTCATTTTCGGTAGATAGTAAAAACTTTCGTAAATCTCTTTCTTGCCTCAATACGTGAAGGATATAGACCGAATCTTTATCAACTTTGTAGAAAACGCGGCAAGGATTTACTACTACTTCTTGATAATTTAGAGTCGAAATCTCTTCAGGGATTCTGCCTGAGTCAGGAAATTGTTCGAGCCTTTGCACCTGGTTGAAAATATTCTCTACTAATTGCCTCGCAGCATGCGGATTGCTCACTGCAATATACTCAGCAATATCGTTCAGATTGTCTAGTGCTGGCTCGGACCAGATTATTTGAGCCATTTACTCATCTTCTCTTTGGCTTGCGACATATCCATTGTTCGACCTTCACGGATAGCCTGCTCGCCTTTCGCGATACCTTCCAGGATTTTCATCCGGTCTACCATCAACTCGTAATCAGCAACATCAAGTAAATAGGCAGATGGTTGAAAAAGAATTTAGAAATGGCATAGTTCCGCTATCAGAATATGTAAAAATTACTAACATAACAGCAGACATGGAAGCAGCTTACGAAAAAGCAATTTCTGATTTGATTACTGCAAAAAAAATACTAGAAGATATGGCTGGGTTTGTATTTGGTCTAACACTTAAAAATTAAAAAGATGACTATAATTGATTTTGTAAGATTAATTCTGAAGCACTTGGTACTATTACTAATAGTGCCTTTGCTACTTGCTTCAATGGTTATTGCACTCACAATGAACCCTTCTCATGAATTTTCTTCACAAACCATTTTATACACTGGTCTTGCTACTGGTTCATCAATTGAAATGGATAAAAAATTTAGTCCACAAGCTACTAACGCTGCATTTGATAATTTAATTAACATAATTAAATCAAGGGAGACACAAGAGGAAGTAGCGGTGAGATTACTAGCGATTCATCTAATGTTACCCAAAGCAAATCCACAGTATATTTCGAAGAAATTATATGACAACCTTAAGCTTAAAGTTCCTGAAGATATATACAAGTATATTGAAACAGGAGACAACAAGTCTGCAAATAAAGACGATACGGCAGTTGTTAATAATCCACTTCCTATAGAGATAGAACGCCACAAATACGAAAAGACAGTTCAAAATTTACTAACATTAATGAGAAGCAGCACTGATAATTATATTTATGAGGTGTTTAATTACGAAGCTAATAAGCATTATTCACAAAAAGCTGTATCAGGCATAAAAGCTCAAAGAATAAATAGTAGTGACTTAATAAAATTAAGTTATACGGTTAATGATCCTGGTATTTGTCAGCAAACGCTTGCTATTTATAATCGAGTTTGTATAAAAAATTATAAATACTTAAAAGAAAACAGATCAGATGCCGTTGTTAAATATTTTGAAACTGAACTAAATAAGGCCAAAACAAACTTAAATAAGGCAGAAAGTAAACTTCTTGAGTTTAATAAAAGCGCTAATATTATAAACTACTATGAGCAGAGTAAAGCTGTTGCTGTAGTAAAAGAAGAGTTGGAAGTTGATTATAAGATGAATAAAGCAGAATTAGCTGGACTCCGAGCAGGAACAAAACGTTTAGAAGATAAGTTACAAATAAAAGGAGTTATTCAGATAAAGAGTAATAGTATTCTTGAAAAACAGAAAGAACTAGGGAATTTGAATTATGAAACTGCCTTAACACAAGCCAAAGTTGAATCTAGTAATAATAAAGAGGATATTATAAAAATGGCTAGTTTAAAAAAACAGTCTGAAGTATTAACGAATGCTATAAAAAAAGATGTTGATGAATTATATTCATATCAAAATTCAATTGATGGCATACAAATTTCTCAAGTGCTTCCAAAGTGGATGAATAATGTTGTGGAAACTGAAAACGTAAAAGCGAAAATTAAAGTAATAGGTGCACAGAAGATGGACTTTCAGGAGGTATATGCCGAATATGCTCCTGCAGGCGCCAATATGAAAAGGCTTGAACGTGAAATTTCAGTTGCAGAACAGGGGTATTTAGAAATTCTTCATGGATTGAATTTGGCTAAGCTAAAACTACAAGACAGTGAGTTATCATCTAGTTTAAAAACTGTTGATGCTCCATATTATCCCTTATCTCCAAATCCAACAAAAAGAAAAATATTAATTATTATAGCTGCCTTTTTAGGAATTATTTTAACACTAGGAATTATTTTGTTCATGGAGTATTTTGATGATACCCTTAAAAATCCGACCAAAGCAAGTGAATTATTAAAACTGCAACCCTTAGGTATGATGCATAAACTGATATTAAACCCTAGAAGTATTAATTTAGGTTTTATTCAAAATAGATTAACAGAGATTATTACTCAAAATATATTGCAATTTCTTAGTACTAATGTTACAGAAAAAAGAGTTAAAACCATTGTCGTTTTTAGTGCCCAGAAAATGGAGGGCAAAACTGTTTTAGCGGGAAATATTGCCAAAACATTAAAACAAGAAGGGAAACGAGTATTATTTCTTAATTATGAAGGAAAACAAGAAGATACTAAACAACAACGAAAACCTACAATTATAAATAAAATTTTAGGCTATCAAGATCAACGTATAGATATTAATAATCCTTTTTTAGCACATGTGTCTAATTACCTTGACAGTTCTGAACATTACTCATATAATATGGGTAATCAATTTTACAATGCAAAAAGTTATATCGATATTCTAGAGCAAGATAATTTGTCTTTAGATTATACACCAGACTTTGTAATAATAGAACTACCAGCTTTAATCTATCATAATTACCCAGCTGGACTAATTGCTCAAGCTGATTTAGGTATTCTAGTATGCCGGTCTAATAGAATTTGGACAAAGGCAGATAAATCTGCAATTCAAAATTTAAAGCAATCATGTGGCTCAAGAATTAACATTGTAGTAAATGGTGTCAATATAAATGAGACTGAATCAATATTAGGAGATCTGCCTAAAAAACGAGGTACGCTAAGAAAGAAACTAAAATCAATGTTTAAATTTCAATTTTTATCAAAAAATCAAATTTAAAATAACGGACTTATGAAAATGCTTAAAAAAATAGTTCGTGAAGATAATTTCTTGTCATTAGCAGGGAATATTGTGATTGCTCTTTTAGGTATTGGCGGTTTTGCATTACTGGCAAGAAGTTTATCTTTAGATGTTTTTGGTGAATGGGTGTTATTTGTAACAGGGGGATCTTTTATAGAAATGTTTCGATTTGGTATTACTAATACTGGTTTAATACGTTTTTTGTCTGGAGCAGATGAAACCTCTAGAATTAAATTAATAGGATCGAACACTTTAATTGGTTTAGGTTCAACTTTATTAATAGCAATTATTTTAGTGTTTTGCTATACTATTTTTAATGAAGCTATTAGTAATTCTGGATATAATCTATTTTTTAGTTGGTATCCATTGTTAGCTTTTCTTAATCTTCCTTGGAATAATGCTTTAGTAGTATTACAAGCAGATAGAAAGTATGGGAAAATTTTAGCCATTAAATCAATAAAAAGTGGGCTCTTTTTTCTAATTATTTTAGTTCATTTCTTTTTTTTAGAAATGACATTAACCCAATTAGTAATTGCCTTACTTATTATTAATGCAATCACATCTTTTATAACCATAATTTTAGGTTGGGATGGGACAAAACATATCACAAAAGCAACTTCAGAAACTAATAAAATATTACTAGATTTTGGGAAATATACCACGTTTACATTAATAGGCACCAACTTCTTAATAAGTGCAGATACAGTAATTATTAGCTTAAGCCCAATGGGAAGTGCTGCTGTAGCTCTCTATAGTATTCCTTTAAAATTAACTGAATTATTACAAATCCCTTTGCGAAGTTTTGTAGCCACTGCTTTCCCTAAAATGTCTAAAGCAAGTGTTCAAGGAAATATTCAAGAAGTAAAAGATTTATTTTATACCTATTCAGGAGCGCTTACCTATTTATTTGTGTTTATGAGTCTATTCACCTTTGTCTTTGCTGAGTTTTTGGTATTAATTCTTTCCGGAGAACAGTTTTTAAAGGTTGATCCACTTACAGGATTTAATGTTGTAGATATTGTTCGTGTGTTTTCTATTTATGGTTTGTTATTACCAATAGATAGAATGACAGGGGTAGGTTTAGATAGTATCAATAAACCAAACATTAATGCTATAAAAGTATGTATCATGGTAGCGGCCAATATTATAGGCGATTTTATAGCTATTTTCATTTTTAAATCATTGATGTTAGTTGCGGTTGCCTCAATTCTATTTACCCTAATTGGTATTTGGATGGGTATGTATTTTTTAAATAAAGAATTGACTTTGTCATATAAAGAAATTTTTTCTAGTGGAATTAATTTCTATAAAACCCTTTTTAATAAAGCTACTAATAATCGTTTTACAGGTTATTAGTAGATAATAAAAATAGTTAATTAATGATTAATAGTAATAACATAAACCCTTTTAATAAGATATCAGGTTCGGCTAGTTTAGCCAAACCAAGCGTTCTTTTATTATTAATTGCAGGAATATGTCTTGTTGCTTTAATACTTGCTAAAATGGAGCTATTTGGAGTAGGTTTATTGTTAGCTATCTTCTTTGGGGGGATTTATATATATATAATATTTAAAAATCCAATTCTTGGTTTTTACACTACAATTGGTCTTAATTTTGTAATACTTGGCATGGGTCGTTATGTAAAAGGTTACCCACTTGGTTTTGCCATAGATGGAATTATTATTTTGACCTTTTTAGCGTTAATTTTTTCTAAATTTAGAGAAAGAGTTGATTGGTCTCCAATCAATAAAAATGTTATAATTTTAGCTGTTATTTGGCTGGGGTATTTTATGTTTCAATTGATTAATCCTGAAGCTAGAAGTTTACAAGCATGGATTTCTGGCAGAAGTATAGGGTTTTATTTCTTTTTCTTTGTTATTCTTACCTTCATGTTTATTAACACCAATAAAAGATTAGATACATTTCTATACGTTTGGGGGGTGTTTTCCATACTCGCAACACTTAAAGGTATTGGACAATTGTTTTTTGGAGTTGATGCCGCAGAACAAGCTTGGTTAGATGAAGGAGCTGCTAAAACCCATGTATTATTTGGTAAACTACGAATTTTTGGGTTTTTCTCTGATGCTGGCAATTATGGTGCAAATCAAGGCTATTCAGCAGTGGTAGCTATTATTTATTCTATGACTAAAAAGGGGCTTCCTAAAATCTTCTTTATTACCGTGGGAGTGCTTGGTTTATATGGAATGTTGATATCAGGTACAAGAGGTGCTATAGCGGTGCCTTTCGCTGGTTTCATGACATTCTTTGTTTTAAGAAAAAACATTAAAGTGTTTGGTGCTGGTATATTTATGATTGCAGTGATTTTTGTGTTTTTTAAGTTTACAATGATTGCCAATGGAAATCAACAAATAAGAAGAATCCGAACTGGTTTTGACCCCAATAATGCATCTCTTCAAGTTAGAAAAAAAAATCAAGCAATTCTTAAAGGATATCTAGCTTCTAGACCCTTTGGAGGCGGTGTTGGTCATGCAGGCGATAAAGCACAACGTTTTATACCATATGCATTTCTTTCTCATGTAGCTACAGATAGCTGGTATGTTGTGATTTGGGCAGAAATGGGTATCATTGGTTTGACGTTACATCTAATTATTTTGTTTTATGTTATAGGAATGGGATCTTTTAAAGTCATGTTCAGAATTCGAGATCCAATAACAAAGTTGAAAATGACTGCTTTAATTTCAGGCATGGCAGGAGTTATGTTAGCATCTTATGGTAATGAAGTATTAGGCCAAATGCCAACATCTTTACTAATTTATGCTTCTATGGCACTCATGTCAAACCCAGGAATTTTTGAAAGAGCTCCGGAAGAGTATTTATCAGAATTAGTTGAAAACTAAAAGAGATTGGCTGATAGCTCAAATCGCAACCTTAACATGTGGTATGGATGGAGTCATGATGACTTCCTGCAGAAATGATTTTTTTGGAAAAATACCAACAGGCATCTTGATGTATGTAAGTATGGTATTTATGTTCATTTCGCCAAAAATAGATCACTAGAAACAAAAAGCACCCATTCAACTACACTAACCTTCTATCCATCGAGATATCTTGTAAGAAGGTGCCCCGTTAACATAAGTTTGTACTGTGAATTAGTATAAAAGTATAAACGACTTAAAAAGTACTATTACATAGCAATACAATTAACCAAGCTCAACAAGCGCTAATTAAAAAAAATATCACAAAAATAATGCACAGTAAAATGTAAATTTGAAACTTTCTTAACGCAGAAAGAAACTTGTATCTCCTTCCTCACCTGCGCAGGTCTGGGTTTGTAACCACTACTGTCCGCTTAAGAATTAAATACTTAATTATAATATTCCAACTCACCCCCGTCATCCTCGCGCAGGCGGGGATCCACTTTACGGGCCCAGTACTACCATGGATCCCCGCCTGCGCGAGGATGACGGGGGGTGAGTATGTGCAGATACGGACGAATGGCATCAGATAAAATTTGTATCATTCCATACAACAATACAAAAGGCTTTGAAGTTACTTTCGACACCTGTGGGTTTTCAACCCCTTCCTCACGTTCATACCAATTGTTAAGATTGTTGAAAGATTATCCTTCTTTCAATTCTTCCAGTTCTAACCATCTTTCTTCACATTGATCTAACTCATGCTGCATCTTTCCAATTTCCATTGCAATATGGGCTAGGTTTGATGAGCTTCTTTCTTCGGTTTGGCTTAGCTCTTCACTAAGAAGTATAATCTTAGCTTCTAATTCTGATATTTTCTTAGGAAGTTTTTCTAATTCGTATTTATGTTTGTAAGAGAATTTGATAGAAGGTTCTTTCTTTTGCGCTGCTTTTGACGCTTCTTTTCTTTTCTTTTCCTCTTCAATTAAAATTTTCTTTGTCGATTCTTTATATTCTAGATAATCACTGTAGCCACCAATATGGTTGGTAATGGTTCCATCATCTTCAAAAGCCAGAATGCTTGTTGCTACATTGTCTAAGAAGGTTCTGTCATGACTGACACAAATGATTGAGCCTTCATAGGATTTAAGGTAATTCTCAAGCCAA
>ENA-OSET01002512-OSET01002512.1-sediment-metagenome-genome-assembly--contig:-NODE-2512-length-17703-cov-10.061897_pt1 | contig 17703 bp, 19 predicted proteins | sample MGYA00237882_ERZ534229 | MGnify/ENA primary metagenome ERZ534229 (study PRJEB26408, sample SAMN06266212) | sediment metagenome | isolation source: Hudson Canyon methane seep mesocosm | place... | reverse complement strand
TTTTCCTCTTTTATACTTCCCAAGTATCACCACTATTAAATAAATCATCTGAAGATTTAAATTTAGTAGTTTTAATGTTGTGTTCTAATTGGGAGATAAGTCCCTCATCAAAGGTCATAGTTTTAACTTTTCGTATTACCCCCATTGCTACAGGAAAATTAGGGGCACGCATAGTAGATAACATCATGTGTAAGGTAATATCTTCTTCTTGTGCATTATGAACTAAGATGTCATTTTCTGTAATTCCGTTCTCTCCAATAGTAACTACCTCCAGTTTAAGTCCGTTCAATACAATTCCTTTATTCATTTCTCTCCCAAAAATCATTGCTTTTCCGTCTTCTAACCAAAGTTGCATGTCCTGTTTTACATCCTTACCAGTTATATCCCCATGTGTTTTATCATTAAAAATAACACAGTTTTGCAATACCTCAATTAAGGATGTTCCTCTATGTGCTTCTGCATCTAAGAATATTTTCTGCATTGCTTTTAGGTTGGTGTCTGGCACTCTTGCTATAAAAGTTGACCCCGCACCTAAGGCAAGTTTTGCTGGTATAAACGGATTATCAGTTGTTCCGTGTGGGTTTGATTTTGTTTTAATTCCTGTTGCAGAAGTTGGTGAAAATTGACCTTTTGTTAGTCCATAAATTTCGTTATTAAACAAAATAATATTAATGTCAATATTTCTTCTTAAAGCATGAATAAAATGATTCCCACCAATAGCAAGAGCATCTCCATCACCCGTTATTTGCCATACTTTTAGTTTCGGATTTGCTAATTTTACTCCTGTAGCTATTGCTGGAGCTCTACCGTGTATTGTATGAAATCCATAAGTATTCATGTAATATGGGAATCGAGAAGAACAACCTATTCCTGCAATAAAAACATAATCTTCTTTATTTGTTTCTAGCTGAGGTAATGCTTTTTGCATTGCTCGTAATATGGCATAATCCCCACATCCTGGGCACCATTTAATTTCCTGATCAGATACAAAATCTTTATTACTTAATTTCTTTATTTCTAGCTCTGACATAATTAGGATATTAAAGTGTTAAAGTGTTCTTTCAAGTCAGTTGTTTTAAATGGTAATCCCTGTATATGATTGAATTGTTTAAATTGAAAGGTATCGTGTTTTGATTTTAATAAATCAACAAACTGCCCATTATTTAACTCACAAACTACTATATTTTTAAAGTTCTTAAATATCTCAGCCGTGTTTTTAGGTAAAGGATTAATATAATTGAAATGTGCTAACGATACTTTCTTCCCTTCTTCTCTTAATTCTTTTACTGCAGTATAAAGTGATCCGTATGTTCCTCCCCAGCCTATCACTAATAAATCCCCACTTTCATCACCATAAACTTCTTGTTTGGAAATAAAATCAGCTACTCTTTCTACTTTCTCGGCTCTTAGGAAACACATTTTTTCATGGTTTTCTGGCTCGTAAGAAATATTACCTGTAATATCTTCTTTTTCTAATCCTCCAACTCTATGTTCAAACCCTTTAGTCCCAGGTAATGCATGCTTTCTAGCTAGTTTTTGTATGTCTCTAGCGTAAGATTGCCATTCTTCACCCTCTTTTGCAACAAATGGAGTAATGTCTGGCATATCTTTTACAGATCGTATTTTCCAAGGTCCGGCCCCATTCCCTAGATATCCATCACTTAATAAAACTACAGGAGTATTATGTTCTAAAGCTAATCGTGACGCTTCAAATGCCCAATCAAAACAATTTGATGGAGTAGATGCTGCAAGAACAATTACTGGGCTTTCCCCATTTCTACCATACATTGCTTGAAATAAATCAGATTGTTCAGTTTTGGTTGGCAATCCTGTTGAAGGACCTCCTCTTTGAACATCAATAACTACTAATGGTAATTCTGTAATCATGGCTAACCCTAAAGCCTCTCCCTTAAGCGCAAGTCCAGGCCCTGATGTAGTTGTAATTGCTAAATCCCCTGCAAAACTTGCTCCTATTGCAGAACAAATAGCGGCAATTTCATCTTCTGCCTGAAAAGTTTTAACACCTAAGTTTTTATGTTTTGCTAGTTCATGTAAAATATCTGAGGCTGGTGTTATAGGATAAGAACCTAAAAATAATTGTTTATTGGCTTTTTCTGCAGCTGCTATAAATCCCCATGCAGTTGCTTGATTTCCCATTATATTTCTATAAGTACCATTTTCAATTTTTGCTTTTGTCACCGTATAAGATGAGGGTAAAGCCTCTATTGTATTTGCAAAATTATAACCTGCATGCAGTACTTTGATGTTGGATTCAACTACTAAAGGTTTGCTTTCAAATTTATCTTGCAGGAATTTTTTAGTTCTCTCCATGGGTCTATTAAACATCCAATATACCATACCTAAAGCAAACATATTTTTTGCTCTTCTTATACTTTTCCCATCAAGCCCAGAATCTTTTAGCGTTTCTTGAGTTAAGTTAGCAATTGGAGCTTCAACAATATTAAATCCTGAGAACGACCCATCTTCTAACGGGTTGTTTTCATATCCCGCTTTATCTAAATCTTTTTTTGCAAATGAGTCACTATTTATAATGATAGTTCCTCCTTTTTTAATCCAGTTTTTATTAGCCTTTAAGGCTGCAGGATTCATTGCAACCAAGACGTCCGCTACATCACCAGGAGTATTTATTTCAGTATTTCCGATATGAACTTGGAAACCTGAAACTCCAGCAACTGTTCCTAAAGGAGCTCTAATTTCAGCAGGAAAATCAGGAAAAGTAGCTAAATCATTCCCTAAAAGTGCAGAAGTTTCAGTAAACTGACTTCCTGTAAGTTGCATCCCATCACCAGAATCACCAGCAAATTTGATTACAACCTTTTCTAGATCAATAACTGTAGAGTCTTTATTCATTGTATTAATAATGTAAATTTCACTTACAAAAGTACAGATGATAATCAACTTTAATAGTATTTTCTATTTTTATTTTATCACTTTATTAACCTTCATAAATGATTGTTTAGAATTATTATAAATTTCAATACTAGTGTATTATGATGCTATATAATATTTATCTTTGCAATCTAACTTATTAATAAATTAAGAATATGGCAATTAAAATAACTGATGATTGTATCAATTGTGAGGCTTGTGAGCCTGAATGTCCTAATAATGCAATTTACGCACCTGAAGAATCATGGAAATTTTCTGATGGTACAACTATGTCTGATGATTCAGAAAAAGAAGCAGTATCAGATGAGTTTTTTTATATAGCTACTGATAAATGTACTGAATGTAGAGGATTTAATGAAGAGCCAGCTTGTGCTGCTGTTTGTCCAGTTGACTGTTGTGTTGATGATGAAGATAATGTTGAGACTGAGGAAGAACTTATGGCTAAGAAAGAAAGATTACATGCTTAATTAAAAGTCAGTAATAATAAAAAAGGGGAGCATTTGCTCCCCTTTTTTTATTCTGCAAAAAAGTACCTAAAATCAATACTGATAAAATTACCTAACATCTCTAAGTAGAAATTACTAGCATCATTAAAGTTTGTTAATTCATATTCAGGAACTACATAAGCGATATTTTCAAATGGCCTATGCAAACTTGCTCCAAAATAGTAATTGCCTTTATCAATTGTTCGATATTCTAACCCTACATTTGCTAATAAGGCCATATAACCTCCATGTTTTCTATACGTATTTTGATAAAAACCTTCAATTTTATTTCCTTCTGAATAAATATCAGAAGCAAGAGTATTATAAGAAATTCCGAAAGCAGCATTTACAAACCAATCTTCTTTAATTTGAACATAAGCCAATAATTGCAAAGGCAATTCGTAAGTTCTCATTCCAAATTCAGTGTAGTCATCAATAGAAATACTATCACTTTTTAAGATGCCTAATTTAAAATTTCTTTGGATGTAATTAAGTCCAGATTCAACTGAAAAAGTATGGTTGATTTTATGTCTGATAACCATACCCATTGAATATGAGTATTTAGGTTTTAAGTCAAAAAAGTAACCTTCAGAATTGCCTTCTATATTTGAAGCGTCAAAAAAAGAAATAGGAATAATTGGCTTGTATTGCAAGCCAAAAGTTGTTTCTGATTTTTGTGCTTTAAGACTTGAAAAGCAAATTGTAAATAGTAAAATTAATAACCTATTGTTCATTTGCAACTACAACAATATCAGGGTTAATCTTTTGTTTCAACAATGATTCTATTCCTCCTTTTAAAGTGCTAGTTGCTGAAGGACAACCACTACATGCTCCCTTTAAATCAACTGAAACAATATTATCAACATAGGAATGTAATGTAATTGCTCCACCATCACTTTCTACTGCAGGTTTAATATATTCATCTAAAATTGCAATCACTTCTTTTTCATTATCAGAATACTCTTTAATAATTACTGTTTTTTCATTAGTATCATCTTCTTTATTTGAAGTTCCTGTTTCTTCTGAAATATGTTCAGTATAATTCTTTATCCCCTCAGAATTCAAATGGTCAGCAATAAATATCCTTAATTGCATAGCAATATCTTCCCATTCAATAGTATCTTTCTTAGCAATTGAAATAAAATTAGAACTTATATAAAGACTTTTGATAAAAGGAAATTTCATTAATTCTTCTGCAATAGTAATTCCTTGTGTTTCTTGGATGCTATTAATTTCAATACTTTTATCTGCCAACATCCTGTTTGAAACAAATTTCATCACTTCAGGATTTGGAGTGCTCTCAGCATAGATACTATAATTCATAATTGTTTATTTTTGGCAAAAATACAAACTTAAAAATCTATGGCATTAATAAAAGAGGTAAAAGGTAAGCAACCAGTTTTTGGAGAAAATATTTATTTAGCAGATAACGCAACAATAGTTGGGGAGGTAGAGATGGGAGATGATTGTAGTGTTTGGTTTTCAGCAGTTGTTAGAGGTGATGTTAATTCCATCAAAATTGGGAATAAAGTAAATATACAAGATGGGGCAGTTGTGCATTGTACTTATCAAAAAGCAGCAACTATTCTTGGAAATAACGTTTCTGTAGGGCATAATGCTTTAGTACATGGTTGTACTATAAAGGATAATGTGCTTATTGGGATGGGCTCCATTGTCATGGATGATGTGGTAGTAGAGAGCAACTCAATAATTGCTGCTGGAGCTGTAGTTTTAGAAGGGACGCACATTGAATCTGGATCAATTTATGCAGGAGTTCCAGCTAAAAAGGTAAAAGAATTAAATGAGGAACAAACTGCAAGATTAATTGAAGGAATTTCAGATAATTATGTGCTGTATTCTTCTTGGTTTAAAGATTAAATAAAAAGGTTTACTTCTTCTAATTTGATGTTTTCTTGAAAGAAAAATTGAGCGCATTTTTCAAATGATTTTGTGTAATTAGAAACATAAAAATGATGCTCAGTTTTTGTTGAGTAATTTAGTAAATTCTCTTTCTTCAGCTCATTTGCAATATGAATTGCTACTATATTAGCCGAGTCAATTACATTTACTCCTCCCTTATAATACTCATCAATTTCTTTATGAATTAAAGGATAATGTGTGCACGCTAAAATTAAATGATCAATATTTTTTAACACAGGATTTGCTAAATAATTAGCAATAACTGTATTGCTAATTTTCTCATTTATAAAGCCTTCTTCTATCATTGGAGCTAATAGTGGAGTTGCTAAAGAAATAACATTTGATGTTGAGCATTCTGATTTTATTTTACTTTCATAAATGCCAGACCCAATTGTAGCTTTAGTCCCAATAACACCAATATTGTAATCAGAACAAATTTTAATTACTTCCTTAACAACTGGGTCTATTACATTATATATAGGTGTACTTGCTGAAACCCTATAAACACTTTCGTCAGCAACTGAAGATGCAGAATTGCAAGCAATAACTATAGTTTTGCATTTTTTTTCAATTAAGAATTTTATTATTTTTCTACTAAAACTCTGTATTGCTTCTTTTGATTTTTCTCCATAAGGCAAATGTTCAGTATCTCCAAAATAGATGATATTCTCATTAGGTAAAACTTTGGTAATTGCGTGTGCAACTGTAAGCCCACCAATACCTGAGTCAAATATTCCAATAGGAGAATTTTTCATGACATAAAAGTATAAAAAAAGCACCACTTAGGGTGCTTTTTTTATATATGTGTGTATTAGTTTAAAGTCCTAACTTCTTTTTTACTAGAGTTCCAATATCATTACTTTCTTCTGCATAAAGGAATATTTCAATTGTAAATATGTAAGTGTATTTACCTTCACTAGCTACTTCATTTATTGCATTTTTTAACTTATCATTAATTGGTATCAATAATTCATTTTGCTTTGATTGTAATGATTTTTGTGCATTTTGTTCAAAACTTTGGATTCGTTGATATAGCCCCTGCATTTCAGCCTCCTTATCTTGTTTTACCAAATCAGTGTAATTTGCTTCATCTGCTTGGTATTCTTGTTGCATTTGTTGAATCTCAGCCTCCATAGAGCCTAATTGTGCTTGTAAGCTTTTTGTGAAGTTTTCAAGTTCTAGTTCAGCTGTTTTATATTCTGGCATTAATATTAATATTTCTTGAGCATTAATATGTCCAAATTTGTTTTGTGCAATTGAGCTTAAAGTTAGAAAACTTAATAGTGCTAGGAATGTAATTTTTTTCATTGTGTGTTATTTGTTGTTTAGTTATTATTTTTAATTGTTATTAGTACCCCATTAGTTCAAGTACTTTGTCTGATTTATCTAGGTTGTCATTTTTATAAAGCATGATTAAATCACTAGAGCTATCAAAAATTACTTGGTACTTATTGTTAGCTGCTAATTGCTGAATTGCATCATGAATTTTATCTTGTATTGGCCTTATCAATTCTTGTCTTTTAGCATACAAGTCACCTTCAGGTCCAAAATATTTTTGTTGTAAATTTTTTGCACCTGTTTCTTTCTTGATGATTGCCTCCTCTCTTTTAGTTTTCATTTCATCAGTAAGTAAAACTTGTTCTTGTTGATAGGCTCTATACATTTGTTCTACATCAGCATATTTGTTCTCAATTTCTTTCTGCCAATCAGCTGATAATGCATCTAATTTATCTTGCGCCTGTCTGAACTCAGGTATTTTATTTAGTATATAATCTGTATCAACATAAGCAAATTTTTGTGCATTGGAATTTGTTATTGTTAAGAAACTTACTGCTAAAATTAAAAATATTTTTTTCATAATTTATTGTTTTAAAAGTTTACAAATCTAATTAAAATTGCTGACCAATAGAGAAGTGAAATTGCCCTCCATTTGCATCAGGGTTAGTAGGTATTTCATCAAGTCCCCATCCATAGTCAAGTCCCATCATTCCAATCATTGGAAGCATTATTCTTACCCCAAAGCCTGCTGATCTTTTCACTCCAAAAGGATTAAAGTTATCAAACTTATCCCATGCATTCCCTGCTTCTAAGAAACCTAATGCATAAACTGTTGATCCTGGATTTAAGCTAATTGCATACCTCAGTTCAGTTGTATATTTATTGTAAATAGTTGCTCCAGTTTGAGGTGATAAAGTATTATTTCCATAACCTCTTAATGAAATCAACTCTCTACCATCAAATTGATAGCCCATTCCACTCATACCATCTCCTCCAACATAAAATCTTTCAAATGGAGCTACTCCTAAATCATTATTATAAGCTCCTAATAGTCCCATCTCAATTCTAGTGTTTAACACCAATTTATCAGTAAAAGCTGAGAACCAAGATGATTTGAATTTCCATTTGTAATATTCAATCCAAGAATATTTCTCTTGGTCAGAAACTGAAGAATAATCATCAATTCCATCAAATATTGAATATGGAGGTGTAACTTTTAAACTTAATGAAAAGTTTGAACCTTTTCTAGGGAATATTATTTGATCTGTTGAGTTCCTACCAACTTTTATGTTATAGTTTACATTATTTGAGAAACCATTTCTGAAAGAGAAAAATGATTGTGAATTAATCAACTTGTATTGCTGAAAATTAATTCCATTATAAAGAGTGAAATAATCATCAGGATATTTTAATCTTTTTCCTAATCCGACAGTTAAACCAGTAATCTCAATTGCTTCTCTTTGTTCATCTTGTTGTCCGTTTGATGATATTGATTTATATAAAGAAACACTTAATGATGTTGGTTTTTTTCCGCCAAGCCAAGGTTCTGTAAATGAAAGATTGTAGTTTTGGTAGTAAATTCCATTTGATGATGCTGTTAACGAAAGTCTTTGCCCATCTCCAGATGGTAATGGCGCCCATTTATCTTTTTTAAAGATATTTCTTGTAGAGAAATTTGCAAATGTGAGTCCTAATGAACCAACAATTCTCCCTGCTCCCCAACCTCCTTGTAATTGTATTTGGTCAGATGATTTTTCTTCAACTACATAAGTAATGTCAACTTCATTTCTTACTTGGTCAGGATCAATTTTTACATCAAATTTCTCAGGGTTAAAATATTGCATTTGAGAAAGTTCTCTTTGAGATCGCATAATATCAGAACGCTTAAACAAATCGCCAGGTCGAGTTCTTAACTCACGCATTATCACATGGTCATTTGTTTTAGTATTTCCTTTTATCATTACTTTGTTTACCCTAGCTTGCTTACCTTCATAAACTCTAACTTCTAAGTCAATTTTTCTGTCAGAAGCTGCTACTTCAATTGGAGTTGCATTAAAGAATAAATAACCATCATCTAGATAAAGCGAGCTGATATCCGTTCCTTCCTGGCTTCCAAATAATCTAGAATCTAAAACAGTTTGGTCAAAAATATCCCCACTTTCAATCCCTAATTGTCTGATTAATTCTTCTGATGAGTAAACTGTATTTCCAACAAATGAAATGTTACCAAACTTATATGTTTCTCCTTCAGAAATTGTCATTTCAATAGTCATAGTGTTATCACTATTCATATAAGCTGTATCGCTAATGATTCTCGCATCACGATAACCAACTTCATTGTATTTAGAGATGATGTTTTTCTTGTCATCCTCATAATTCTTATCAATAAATTTTGAGATTTTGAAAATACGCCAGAAATTTTTTGATTTTGTTTCTTTCATGCTTTTCTTAAGCTTGTAATCGCTTACTGCATAAACTGTATCCTTTCTGTTTAGTATAGTTTTTTTAGGATTAAGAATTTTAGTTCTTCCTTTTACAATAATCTCTTTTATCTTAACTTTTTTTCCTTTAGTTATGTTAAAAATTAAGTTCTCAGAATTAGCTGTTGCAGTATCTGTAACGGTTAAATAGCCAACTGTTACATTGTAAAATCCTTTATTGATATAGAATTTCTTTATTTTATTAATGCTGTTATTAATGAGGTTTTGAGTTAAGACTTTCCCTCTCATTAATTTCAAGTCTTCTTTAAGAGTCGTAACATCCGATTTACTAACTTTTTCCCCTTTAAATTTAAATTTTGAAAGTCTGCTGTGCTCTATCAAATCTATATTCAGATAAACAAGATCTTCTACAATTTTATCAATAGTAATATTTACATCAGCAAATAATCCTTGCTTCCATAGTTTTGTAATTGCTGATGTAATATTATCACCAGGTATTTTAATTTTTTTCCCTACTTCTAGTCCTGAAATAGAGATTAAAGTATTGTTATTAAGATGATCAGCACCATTTACCATAATCCCTCCTATTTCATAAGTTTTTGGAGCTGAATAATCCAATCCATCAGTAGTTTGAGCATTGATAGCAATGCTCATTAAACTGAATATTAAAAGTGCAATTTTTTTCAAAATGTTAATTCTGTATTTGTTCTGTTGTTTTTCCAAATCTTCTTTCTCTGCTTTGATAATCTAATATCGCTTTTTCTAAATCGGCTCTTCTAAAATCTGGCCATAATGTATCAGTAAAATACAATTCGGAATATGCAATTTGCCAAAGTAAGAAATTGCTAATTCTGTATTCTCCACTAGTTCTTATTAATAATTCAGGGTCAGGAACGCTTTTTGTACTAAGATATTGCTGAAATTGTTCTTCAGTAATTTTGTCATCTCCTACTCCCTTCTTTGTAATCTCATTTACTGCATTTAAAATATCCCATCTTCCACTGTAGCTAAGAGCTAAAACAAGTGTCATTCTGGTATTTTCTTTTGTCTTATCTATTGCTTCTGCTAGTTCCTTTTTTGCCTTTGAGGGCAAGCTATCAGTATCACCAATTGTACTTAACTTAATGTTATTGTCCATTAAGGTTTTAGTCTCTTTATTGATTGCGGATACAAGTAAAGTCATCAGGGCATTTACTTCTTTTGATGGTCGGTTCCAGTTTTCAGTTGAAAAAGCATAAAGCGTTAAAAATTCAATACCAATTTCAGCTGCAGCTTCCACTGTATCTCTAACAGCTTTTACACCATTATTATGACCAAATATCCTAAGTTTCCCCTTGGATTTTGCCCATCTACCATTACCATCCATGGTAATAGCTATGTGTTTAGGTAAATTATTTTTATTGATTTCTTCCATTAAAATGATTGCTGTTTAGTAATCGCAACCTTTTGTTTTGTTAGCCAACTTAAATGAAAGTGTAATGCCAGCAAAAGAATACCAATCGTTTTTATCAGAATTTCCTCTTTGATCATCTTTCAAATGAGTCCCTAAAGGATCTGACATTTCCATCTCTGATTGAGTCATATCTTGTAGTCCATTGCCTGGAAATGTTGTACTAACATCATCCAGATAATCAGTGAATGTTTTTCTTGTACTGTACTCAAAAATGATATTAAAACTATTGCTTACAGCAATTTTAACTCCACCACCCAATGCTGCTGAAAATTGAATTAAAGAATACTTTTGCCTGTCTGGAAAAGTTGTAGTTCCCTGTCCTTCAGTTCCCATTTCTTGCAAGTCAACCCAGTCTCCATTTTTATTTTCTGCTTGGGGATTAAAGTTAAAAATAGAAACCCCTCCATATACAAATGGTGTCCAAGTATATAGTGGGTTCCCTGGGTCATATGGTAAGAAATTAAATTCTACTTGCCCTGAAAGTTCGTAAACTGGAGATCTAAAATGTAACCCTCTACTTGCTGCAATTGTATCATCAGCATCTCTTTCATCAGATCTTAAATTCAAATACATAATCTCTGCTTTGTAAACAAATCTTTCATCAATATTTTTTCTGATAACTAAACCAGCAGCTGGTGATGATTGGTTAAAATGAATTGTATTTAAATCACCTAGATAATATGAAGCACCTAATAAAATCCCAATTTCTGTATTTGGTTTAAACTGTTGAGCTTGTATAGTGTTCCCAAAAATCAAGAAACTCAATAGCAACAAAACGGTTATTTTATGTTTAAATCTTTTCATAATCATGATATTATCAATAATTGGCAAATATAAATAATCTAGAGTTTTATAAGTAGATATTAACTTCTTTTATCTAAGCCCCACATTAACTTGTGTCTAATAGTAGCTGTAAATGAATTATTCTGAGGTTGAATTAACTTAATTTTAAAATCTGCCTTCTTAATTATAAGTTCAGTATCACTATCAAAAGCACGAGATCTTGAATCTAATGAAACTAGAGCTAACTGGTCTCTGTCCTCAACTTTTAGTTTTACCACACTATTGTCATCAATTACTATTGGTCTTACATTTAAGTTATGTGGCGCATTAGGTGTAATGATTATGTTGTTTGTTCCTGGCATAATAATTGGCCCTCCACAACTAAGTGAATATCCAGTTGATCCTGTTGGTGTTGAAACAACTAATCCATCTGCCCAATAAGTGTTCAGGAATTCATCATCAACAAATGCATCAATTCTAATCATGGATGAAGTATCTTTCTTAGATACTGCAACTTCATTTAATGCAAAATTCTTTTCTTTAAAGAGTTTTTTATCAGTATTTAATTCTAATAAAGCACGCTCATTTATCTGATAGTTTCCTTTAAGGATATCATTAACAGCATCATCAATTTGACCAGCTGAAATACTTGAAATAAAGCCTAATCTCCCTGTATTTATCCCTAAAATAGGGATGCTAGACCCCCTTACATAAGTTACTGCTTTAAGCAATGTACCATCACCACCAATACTAAATAAAAAATCAACATTATTACCTAATGTTTCATGAGAATTGAAAGTAGTAACAGCATTTTTAAAACGAATATTATTTTGCAAAAAAGTGTTAAATTTTTCTTCAACAATTATTTTAATATGCTCGCTTTCCAGCTTTTTAATTAAATGCTGAATGTACTTTGAAAAATGCTCAGGATACGGACTTCCAAAAATTGCGATTGTCATAATTTATTTTTTTGACCCAAATGGATTAGAAAAGTGTAAAAATACGCCTTTTTCTCCTAAATGATTAACAGAATATTCAATTCTTAATAATTTATCATAATAGGTTACATAATCTAGGGATACACCTTTTCCCCACAGTAATTTACTTTGCATAGGGTTACTAGCTTTATTTTGATTATCCCTAATGTAGCCCATATCAGAGAAAACACCAAGGTAAATAGAATAATGAGATTTGTTGAATTGTTTCATTTTTACATAAGAAATTTCAAATTCTGTTTTTTCAACTATTGCAAATTTTAATGCTGTTTTACTGAGCCAAAATTGTTGTCCGTCAACTACATAATATTCATAGCCCCTTACATAATCATTATAGCCAAACCCTTTTTCATGTGAGTAAGGTTGATAGCCATTAGAAGCTAATTTAACAGCAAAACTACTTCCTAAGAACAAACGATTAAGGGGCTCAATATATTTTTCAGCTCTTGCTTTTAACTCAAAATGATTAATTGGACTTGTGCCTTTAAAGTATTTTGTTGCTTCAGTACTAAACTGATGCCCATGCAAAGGATAAACTATATAATCTCTGTGTTCATCAGTAAAGGAATAAGTGCTTTTATAATAGTTGCCAGAATTTGAGTTATTACCTAAGTAATTGGGGTTTTTAAAAGCGACACTATCATTAACGGAAGAAGAAAAATAATGAAGTTTTAAAGCATGTTTATAATGAATATTTTTTCTGTATAAAAGTTCAACATTTGCTTCATAATCATTAGCTGTATACTTGTTTTCATCTTCAAAATATAACAGCTGATTATCTATTGTTTGATAATTAGTTTTCTTTCTTCTAAAGAGTTGCAGATTGGTATTTAGCCCGATTGTTTTTTGCTTATTAAAATAAGGAATTTGATAAGAAAGTAAATAATGTTCTTTAAAGCCCCTTCTTATTTTGAATTGCAAAAGTTCGTTTCTCCCTCTAAAATTTTCCCAATTTAAGAAAATTCCATAATTTAATCTTGAAAAATCAGAATAATCATTTGCTTTAAATTCATCCCACCAAGTGTTAAAATTTCTTTCTGATATTTCAAAAACAGGGTAGGGCCAGAAATACCATTTTTCAGTTACTTTAATATAGATATTTCCCTCATTTTGAGTTATCTCTACAAAATTGAATAATTTTAAATTATTTAAATTTTCAGTACTTTCTTTTATTTTTTCCTTGAGAATATCTTGATTATAATTCTTGTTCTTTTGAAAAGTAACTTCTCTTAGAATAATTTCTTTTTTAGTTTTATTGTTTCCTAAAATCTCAATATTTAAAATGGTAGTTTCACTTTGAGAAAAAACGAAAGTTGAGCTAAAAAAAAGAAAAAAGATTAATGAAAATTTCTTCATTTTAAGGATTTAAAAATCGCATTAATGATTCGTATCTGTCAGTAAAATCATCATTAGTTTCCTCCGTATTGAATGATGCAGATACATTGTAATCAAAACGCTCTAAATCTTTTACTATCGAGTTAATATCCATAGTATTTAGCTTTAATGTAAGTTCAATTTGCAGTGCATCAGGAATTGAAGTAATGTATGAACTTAATATTTTAGTATTATTATCTTCTACAATCCTAGCGATCTCACTCATTTGATAATCATTTTGATTCATCCTTAAAACAATAACCCCACCATTACTTTGTATAGATGTGCTTTTTGCAATAGTATATAGTAACTTTCTATTCGTAATTGAACCCAAATAATGTTTTTCTTCATCTAAAACAGGGATTACTGTAAGGCTAAATTTTTCTAGTTCTTCAATAATATCAAAAAGGTGTTGAGTGCCAATAACACTTGGAGCTGAAATTTCCTCAAGATGTTCTTCAATAAATTCTTCTTCATTGTCCCAATTTAGGATTTCTTTCTCTGATAATATGCCTAAATAAAAGCCGTTTCTTACCACTGGAAGATGATTTACTCTTAGCTCTTCCATCAGTGAAATTGCTCGTAACCCATCATCATCAGGATGTAAAATTATTAATGATTGAGAAATTAAATCACTTGCTTGCATATTGCAAAGATACTATTTTTTACTTTTGCTTTATAATATGACAAAGCTCAGTGTAAATATAAATAAGATTGCAACTATCAGAAATGCTAGAGGAGGAAATACGCCATCTGTGTTTGAAGCAGCAATAAATTGTCAAAAATTTGGGGCTGATGGAATTACAATTCACCCAAGGCCAGATGAAAGGCATATTACAAAAAAAGATGTGTATGATATTAAACCTATTATTAGCACTGAATATAATATTGAGGGGTACCCAAGTCCTGACTTTATAAAAATGGTAGTTGATGTTTTACCTGAACAGGTTACTTTGGTTCCTGATGGTACTGATGTCTTAACTTCCTGTGTAGGGTGGGATACAATAAAGTTCCAGGATTATTTGAAAGAGATTATTGCTGAACTTAAGGAGCACAGAATTAGAACTTCTATTTTTGTTGACCCAAAATTAGAAATGATTGAAGGGGCAAAGTTGTGCGGTACGGATAGGGTTGAATTGTATACAGAAGATTATGCCAAAGGGTTTTCAATAAATAAAGAAAAAGCTATTGCTCCTTATATTTTAGCTACCAATAAAGCTAGTGAACTTGGTTTAGAGATAAATGCAGGACACGATTTAAGTTTAGAAAATTTAGAGTATTTTGCAAAGAATATTCCAAATTTAGCAGAAGTATCTATAGGGCATGCACTTATTAGTGATGCACTTTATTTAGGACTAGAAAATGCTATTCAGATGTATAAACGACTGTTGTAGATGAAATTATTTTCAAAAAAATATGGTGATAAAGGGCAGGATTTAATTGTTATTCATGGTTTGTTTGGCATGAGCGACAATTGGAATACTTTAGGAAAAAAGTTTGCTAAATATTGCAAGGTACATTTAATTGATTTAAGAAATCACGGGAGATCTCCACATGCTGATGAGTTTTCTTATAAGGTGATGTGCGGAGATGTATTAGGATATATGGAGGATAATAATATCATCAATCCAATTGTCTTAGGTCATTCTTTAGGAGGGAAGGTGGCCATGAAATTTGCATTTACATATCCTGATAAAATAGAAAAATTAATAGTTTCTGATATTTCTCCAAGGAGATATAATACTGATATTCATCAAAATTTATTAAGCACACTCTACAGATTACCTTTAGATAATTTTGAAAAGAGAGAGGAGATTGATAGAGTGCTGTCTGAAGCTTATGAGGATAAAGGAATGCGATTATTCCTTTTGAAAAACCTGTACAGAAACGAAAACAAGGAATTTGCTTGGAGGTTTAATATAGATGTCCTTTTGGAGAAAGTAAGTAACATACAAGAAGCAGATTTTGTAAAAGGAGTTTGCAAAATTCCGACTCATTTTATAAGAGGTGGAAACTCAAATTATATAACAACAGAAGATGAGTTAATTATTAATAAACACTTTTATGACTTTAGTATTGCCACTATTGATGGAGCAGGACATTGGTTACATGCAGAGAATCCTGAAAGATTCTATTCTGAGGTTATGGGGTTCTGCTTGATGTAAATTAAGTTTTTTTTAAGAATTTTCTTTAATGTAAATAGGATAGATATAATTTAACATAAGAATGTTTTTACTTCTTAAGCAAGAATACTCTATCTCATTAAGATTTTTTCATTGATTTAATTTTTGACAATTCAAATATATTTATAACTTTATGCAATATTAATAATTATAAAATTTGACTAATGGGAATATTTGATAAAATTAAAGGAGTAGGAGGTGAAATGGCTAATCTTAAGAATGCCGGTATGGATAAAGTAAAGGGAACTTTAAAAGATTTTGAAGAATCTTTGCCAATTATTACTAAAGCAGGCTTTCAGCTTGCTGAATTAAATGTTGGTATCGGTATACCTCCGTCTATTATTGCATGCTTTACAATAAAAGAGGTTTCTTCTGAGACATTGCAAGAAGCACAGGCAGAAATAGAATCAAAAAAAATAGGAAAGTTAGTCTTAGATTCATTGATAGGAGCTACTAAAATGAAGGAAAAACTAGAGCTCAAAAATATGGTTATGAAAGGAATAGAAGTAGAGATAGGTCTTTTGCCAAAAGTAACACTAGTGTATTCTTAAAAATAGTCATTGACTTTAGAATAAGTGCAATATAAAGCGAGACCTTAGAATCTTATCATCTGACCTTCTTTCGCCAGATTAAATCCTTTTTCAAAAACTTCTTTTTGTGCAGAGCTTTCTTCAATTAATAATGGGTTGGTGTGGTTAAAATGAATGAAATGTACTTTTTGTTTGTCGGTATCAGAAAGTTCAGAAAATAGTTCCATACTTTCCTCTACAAAAGGATGAGGGATTTCACTCATATCTCTTTTCAATTCTCCATTTTGATAAAAGGTAGCATCCAAAAAAGCATAATCTACCTTTTTAATAAGTTCTATTATATTCGTTTCCCACTTTTCCCATTTGTCAATATCCGGAATAAAAATTATGGATTTGTTATTTACTTTAATTTCATAACCAACTGTTTCCGAAAATTCATCTCTATGAGGAACCAAAAAAGGTTTTATTTTTATTCTTTCATTCAAACTAAAAGAAGAATCTGATTTTAGTGCGTTAATATTGATGTTTTCTAAATTTACCAATTGGCTCCATGGTCCGTTTTCTTGCAAGAAAGTTTTCATTTTAGGCATTGCATAAACTGGTAAATTATCAGTTCCCATTACTTCCCTGCCAAAATGCATTAGTCCTGTATAATGCCCCATGTGTGCATGAGTTAATAAAATGCCATCTAGTTTTTCAGTTCCTGTTTTTTGCTTTAAGAGTTGTAATTGCTCTTTTATATTTGGAGTAGCATCTATAATCCATTGCTGATTTGTAGTAGGGTCAACTATTGCTAGGCAAGAAGTAGTCCTTTGTAATTCAGGATTTTCCCAAGCTGCTGCACAGCACTCTTTTTTACAATTCATTTGCGGATAGCCAGCATCTTGGGCTATTCCTAAAACCATAACATAAGGAGTTGTCGGGGTTTTTTCTGCTGGCTGTTTGCAAGCAAAAGAAAATATAATAATTAAATAAATTAAATTTCTCATTTTATGATTTTTTCAAAACAATAATATTTGTCTTTTTCGGGTTTTAAATCTATTGTGCCGAGTTCTGTATATCCAAGCCTTCTGTAAAACTCCATTGCTTTTGGATTTCTAGAATAGGTGTCCAATCGTATGGATTGATATCCTTCTTCTATAACAACCTCTTCCACAAATAACATTAGTTCTTTCCCAATTCCATCTCCCCATTTTTCTTCAACTACCGCTAACCTGTGGACAACTAAAAACTGATTGCTTTTATCTTGCCAATCTATTGTTAAGTAAGTGGGGTCTTGATTTTCATCAATATTAATTCCTCCAATTATTTCTCCATTTTCTTCTGCTACAAAGTAAGTTCTTGCTTTCAA
>ENA-OSET01002510-OSET01002510.1-sediment-metagenome-genome-assembly--contig:-NODE-2510-length-17704-cov-39.805526_pt1 | contig 17704 bp, 14 predicted proteins | sample MGYA00237882_ERZ534229 | MGnify/ENA primary metagenome ERZ534229 (study PRJEB26408, sample SAMN06266212) | sediment metagenome | isolation source: Hudson Canyon methane seep mesocosm | place... | reverse complement strand
TCTCTACCTTTAAGAATAGAAAAAATAGTGCCCACTGTTAGATTGACATCAATATTTGATGAGCCATCTAAGGGATCAAATAAAGCCAAATATTTACCCCTAGGGTATTGCTCTGGAATTGGAATAAAGTCATCGACTTCTTCAGAGACCATTCCCGATAAATGTCCTGTCCACTCCAGTGCTTCAACCATGATGTCATTGGTGATAATATCCAATTGTTTCTGCGTTTCGCCCTGAATATTTTCTGTTTCAGCACTACCCAACATTCCCGTGATTGCTCCTCGGTTCACGGTGTGTGAAATGCGTTTGCAAGCGGTAGCAATGTCATTCAAAAGTAAGGTTAAATCACCTGTCGCATCAGGCATACTTCGTTGCTGTTCAATAATAAATTGCGTTAATGTTTTGTGATTACTCATACTGTCTTTTCCTCAAATTTTATTCTATAACGAACATCGTTCTGAAATAGCATTTATAAAATCAACGTTGATATTTAAAATACTGATGTCGTTAACTCGCCATTGGCATAGCGCCCAACCATTTGTTCTAAAGGAATAACTTTGATCTTACTAGCGTGGCCAGCACTGCCAAATGCTTCATAGCGAGCCAGGCAAATAGCCTGCATTGCAGCTGTCGCTTCCTTATAGAATTTACGAGGATCAAAATCTGACGCATTTTCTTTTTGTGCTAAGTATCTACGAATTGATCCCGTTGAAGCCATCCGTAGATCGGTATCGATATTGACTTTCCGTACACCATATTTGATGCCAGCAACAATCTCATCCACAGGCACGCCATAAGTCTGCCCAATGTCACCACCATAGGTATTAATAATGCTTAACCAATCTTGTGGCACCGAACTAGAACCATGCATGACAAAATGCGTATTGGGTAAGCGCTGTTGCAGTGTTTGCAAATGATTGATGGCTAATACATCACCTGTAGGTGGTTTACTAAACTTGTAAGCGCCATGGCTAGTTCCAATCGCAACAGCTAATGCATCGACTTGTGTTTGTTTAATAAATTCAACCGCTTCATCAGGATCAGTAAGTAATTGACTCTGATCAAGCTTTTCTACTGCGCCATGACCATCTTCTTCTCCCATCATTCCCGTTTCCAACGAGCCCAAACAGCCTAGTTCACCCTCAACAGAGACACCACAAGCATGTGCCATCTCAGCAACAACACGTGTCACTTCAACGTTGTAATCAAAAGATGAGGGCGTTTTCATATCCGCCATTAATGAGCCATCCATCATCACAGAGCTAAAACCAGACTGAATTGAGCGAGCACAAACAGCAGGTTCCGATCCATGGTCTTGATGCATAACAACAGGAAGATGGGGGTATTCTTCGATGGCCGCCAAAATTAAGTGGCGTAAAAATGGTTCACCTGCATATTGGCGAGATCCTGCAGAACCTTGCAATATAACGGGGCTATCCGCAGCATTAGCAGCCTGCATGATAGCTTGTACTTGCTCCATATTGCTGACATTAAATGCAGGAATGGCAAACTCATGCTCTGCTGCATAATCTAATAATTGTCGCATCGATATTAAAGCCATATATTCACCTTTTTTGATAATTGTTATTTAAATCTCATCAAAGCTAGACAGAGAAAAATAGATCTCTGAATTTCATATTGCTGATTAGTTGATGGGCTTTGGCAGTGCTTCACTCACAATTTCAAGCTGGCTGTACGCCATCTTAAACTGTGGAAAAATTGTTTCAGCTCGTTAGAACATGATCGTTTTTGAACTTAATTTCTTCGTTCTAACAGTTTAATTAATTCAACTATTATGATTAACTCAATCAAGCTTAGAAGAAGAAGCCAAGTAGGCTTCTCTCTAACAGACTCTTAGTTTACTGGTAATGATCAAGCATCATTTTATGAGCTTCACGACCAACACCTGAATTTTTACTTGGCCAACCCTCTAGCCTCAATATAATTGTTGTATCGTTCTTTATAAGAAACATGAGAACTTTCAGTATTCGAATTTAGATAGATCATTATTCATTACCTTGTATTCATTTTGATGCTCGTAGCATAAACCACTAGTAATGAAATACACTTGCCTGAGATTATCTATCGCTTGACTGATAATCCAGTACGGTTACAAAACTATGATTTTAAATTCAAGGAAGAAAGGTTCTTAATAACTGAATACTTCCCATCACAGTGCTGGGATTTGACTATGTCTGCTAGGCCCACAAGGACTTGCCCGTTGGGAAAAGGGATTTTGAGTAGTTATTTTAGTGCTGATTATATGAATCAAATAATATTAAATGGTGCAGTGAATTATTTAAGCTCATAATTAACTCTTCTCCCCTTTATTTGGCATCATCATGACTATTCGTAATTTTGAAGGCACACAACCTGAAGTTCATTCATCTACTTATATTGATGATACTGCACTCGTTCTGGGTAATGTACGAATAGGTGAAAACAGCTCTATTTGGCCACTAACGGTAATACGCGGTGATGTTAATTCTATTCAAATCGGTGACAACACGAATATTCAAGATAATTCCGTGCTCCATGTTTCTCATGACGGACCTTATAATCCCGGCGGTTTTAACTTAAAGATCGGCCACAATGTTACCGTCGGCCATCGTGTTATTTTACATGGCTGTCAAATTGGTAACTCATGCTTAATTGGTATGGGGTCAACAATAATGGATGGCACTATCATTGAGCCTCATAATCTTATTGGAGCTGGTTCTTTGGTGCCTCCTAATAAACACCTTGAATCTGGTTATCTTTGGATGGGAAGCCCAGTACGTAAAGTTCGAAAACTAAGCACTGAAGAACTTGAATCCATTGAATACTCGGCACAGCACTATGTAAAACTCAAAAACCGCCATCAGCGCTAGTCATTTTATACCCTTCAATATTCACGACATGATGAGTATCCAATCCTGTGAGGGATGCAAGCCGAGGATACTATCAAATCGGCAGCTAAAATAGATTCTTTCATATTTGTTTTGGGTTTTCAGCTTCATTTCAGGTTCAGTCCCTATGATGTAATCAAAAGCATTTAGGAGATAAGCTATGAATACACAAACACAAATAAAGGTATGGGACTTACCGTTAAGAGTTTTCCACTGGACACTCGTTGCTAGTTTTTTAATTGCCTATATCACTGAAGATGATTTTATGACGGTGCATTCCTATGCTGGTTATACGATTATGGCTCTAATTGTCTTTCGCCTTATCTGGGGATTCATTGGCTCACAACACGCACGTTTTTCAGACTTTGTCTGCACTCCGACGGCGACTTTGACATATCTCAAGGATGTTTTTTATAACAGGTCTCAGCGTTATTTAGGACACAATCCAGCGGGTGCAGCCATGGTCATTGCTTTATTAGTCAGCTTATTAATAACGACTATTACCGGTTTGGCTGTCTTTGCCACCGAAGAAGGTTTAGGCCCACTTGTTAGCCTGATGGATACAACGCCAAATTACATCTTTGATGCGGCAGAAGATGTACATGACTTCTTTGCTAATTTCACATTAGTACTCATTGTTTTCCACATTATTGGTGTTGTTGTAACAAGTCTGTCTCATAAAGAAAATCTTATCCGGTCCATGATGACGGGTTACAAAAATCCAGAATAATAAATTTACACAAGGAGTTTGAACATGAAAAAGCACATGCTATTTCTAAGCAGTTTATTACTGACAAACCTAGCCCCAGCATTTGCCACTGAGCAATTAGAACCCACTATTCAACATTATCAGCAGCAAGGAAATTTATCATTTAGTGTTGAAGCGGGAAAATCGCTCTGGGAACAGGAAATATCACACAAGAAAAGCCCTACAAGCCGAAGTTGTGCGAGCTGTCACGGTAATAATTTAACAGCATCTGGCAAACATATTAAAACCAGTAAAGTGATTAAACCAATGGCTCCTTCTGTCAATCCTGAACGCTTTAATAAACAGAAAAAAATTGAGAAATGGTTTTTACGAAACTGCAAGTGGACATGGGGTCGAGAGTGTAGCACCCAAGAAAAAGGCGATATGTTACGTTATTTAAGCCAACAATAAACTGGAGTTTGTTATGAAAAAAAGTATTCTTATTGGTTCAATTATTATTGCTTCAATGACAACATCATTGGTCTATTGTAGTGGCAGTACGGGTTCAGGTGAATCATCAAAATGGTTTAAATTAACTCAACCTGGCGTTGCCCCTGTAACGAACCAACTATATAAAAATGAATGTGCGAGCTGTCATTTTGATTATCAACCAGGTTTACTGCCCTCTCGGTCATGGAAAAAGATTATGACGGGATTAGATGACCATTTTGGGGATAATGCTGAACTTATGCCTGAAGATTATACCGTTATTCTTAATTATCTCACTGAGAATGCCGCAGAGTTTAGTGACCATAAACGTTCTCGTAGAATAAATAACTCACTCGCAAAAGATGAAGCACCATTACGAGTCACTGATACACCTTATTTTAAACGGAAACACAGAGAACTATCATTGTCTCGAATAACAAATAACCCTGAAATAGGTAGTATTAGCAATTGTATTGCCTGTCATACACAAGCAGAGAAAGGCTCATTTAATGAAAATGAAATCAACATTCCAGGCTCAACTGGACGATGGGAGTAAAATATGAAACCTCTTTATTATTATTTTGGTGCACTCAGTTTTGCACTGGTATCAATGACTGCCATATCGGATGATAATGACAGTAGAAAAGTCAGAAATATGGTACTTGAAAAAGAGATTGTATCCTTAGATAGTTTGCTGCCTGCTATTCGCAAGCATGGCAATTTTAAGCTGCTAGAAATCGAACTTGAAGAAGAGGATGACAAACTCATTTACGAAGTTGAACTGCTCGATAAAGAAGGTCGAGTATATGAAATACGATATGATGCAAGAACAGGGAAAGAATTAAGTAATGACTAACTCTCCGGAGAAAATGTGAGATTACTACTTGTAGAAGATGATCCTCGTCTTGGCTCACGACTTAAACAAGATCTAAAGCAGGCTGGTTTTGCTGTCGATTTAGTCAATAATGGTATTGATGCTGAGTTTCAAGGTCTCGAAGAACCTTATGACTTGGTGATTCTTGATCTTGGATTACCCGATCGCTCTGGTATCGAGGTATTACAAAATTGGCGAAAACAAGATGTAAAATTACTGGTTATTATTCTTACAGCTCGAGATAGTTGGCCAGATCGAGTTGAAGGGTTAAAAGCCGGAGCCGATGATTATATTGGTAAGCCTTTTCATACTGAAGAATTACTAGCCAGAATTGATGCTCTATTACGGCGTAGCCAAGACCGTATTGAACAAACAATCAACGTAGCAGGATTAACATTAGACGAAGAGCGACAACAAGTAACCACCTCTTCGGGGCTAACCAGCCAACTTTCAGGGGTAGAATTCCGTTTATTGCGTTATTTGATGATTCATTCAGGAAAAATATTATCTCAATCACAATTAGCAGAGCATATTTATGAAGGTGATTTAGAACATGAAAGCAATGTGGTTGAAGTCCATATCAGCCGTCTACGACAAAAAATAGGCAAAGACTATATAAAAACGCGGCGAGGACAAGGCTACATTTTTAGTGAGCTATCGATATGAAATCACTAGAGCGTCGCTTACAAGCTGGTTTAACCATTAGCCTTATTATCTTGATGGTGTTTTTAGGCTGGGCACAAATATCTGTCATTAAAGAACTGACAGAAAGCTTCATCCATTCTCGTTTAGAACATGATAGTCAAAGTTTACTTGCATCTCTAAAGCTTGATGCTAACGGCAATCTTAGTACAGTGGAAACACGATTGGCAACGGTCTATAGTCAACCATTTTCAGGGCATTATTACCAGATCATGGTTTCTGATAATAATGATGCAGTTCGATCACGCTCGCTGTGGGATAGCAGCCTTGAATTCCCTATTCCTCAATTAGGCCAGATTGAGACTGTTCAACGAATAGGACCTGATTCACAATCATTATTAGTTCATATCGCAAGCTACCAAAAGCAAAAACAGATGGTTACGATTGCTGTTGCAGAAGACATTACACCGCTACAACAGGAATTAAAATTCTACAGCTTACTTTTTTCTAGTCTTGCATTAACGGTACTTATTTTACTGTTATTAATTCAACGTATTATCGTAAAAGTCTCTTTTCGACCATTAAAGCTCGTTCATCAAGAAGTTTTAGATCTTTCAGAAGGTCAACAAGGCCATTTAAGCAAAGATGTACCCGATGAAATTCGCCCACTGGTCGAAGCCGTCAATAATTTACTCTCCGTTATGACTGTTCGACTTGAACGATCTCGTAACGCATTGGGTAATTTGGCTCATACCCTCAAAGGGCCATTAAACCTTCTCACTCAATTATCTAATGATGACAGAATCAAACAATATGCACCTATTTATGATGAGATCCAAGAACATACGCAACGCATGCAACAAATTATTAACCATGAACTAAAACGAGCACGTCTTGCTGGTGCAGGTAGCCCTGGACAACACTTTATTCCATCAAAAGAATTGCCAAACTTAATTAAGGTATTACAACAAATGTACAGTGATAAATCGCTGACATTTAATTGTGACATCATGCAGGGAACACTCCATGACACGGATAGAGATGATATGTTGGAACTTGTCGGCAACCTTTTAGATAACAGCTGTAAATGGGCAAAAAATACTATTAAGTGCACAATTAGAACAGAACCCAATTTAGAGATTATTATTGAAGATGATGGCGTTGGCTGCTCACAGGAACAACTCGCACTGATAACTCAACGTGGAATACGTATCGATGAATCCATATCAGGTCATGGTCTTGGTTTAACCATTGTTAAAGAAATAGCTCAAATTTATCAACTTGATCTTCACTTCGACCGATCGCCAGAGTTGGGAGGATTAAGAGTCTGTTTAACATCACTTAAGTTATAAAAAGGACAATAATAATGAATATTTATCTAAAGTTATTAGGTATCAATACACTTATTATCAGTAGCATCATCATTTCTGGCTGTAATAACTCACCCGAACCTTCGGCTAGTTCCTCTAACCATGTTGAAATTGCCGACAGTAACGTTACCAGTAATGTCCAGCAGGCACTGAAGAAAAATGAACAACTCAAGCTTGTTGATATTACGGTTATCACAACAAAAGGAGATGTGCTGCTCACCGGCACAGTAGAAAATCAAGATCAAATAAATCAGGTAGATTCATTGGTTCAAAGTGTTGATGGCGTTCACACCCTACACAACCACCTCACGAGCAGAACACAGTGATTCCTTTAGGTTAAACTATTATGAATAAAGACATCAGAAATTTTTTAATTTACACCATGATGGTGCTCGTTCTATCTGTTGCATATTTTATTTACGCCTATACGGTATACCCACCAATTCCTGAAAAAGAGACGTTTATTACTGAAATTGGTGAAGCATTTGGGGAGGTTAGCCTCTGGGCACTATTATTTATCTATGCCCGCACCTTACTGAAATTAATGATGGGCAAAGGTAAGTTAGCTAATAGGCTACTTCCAGATTACTCGCCACCAAAGTTATCAATTCTTCAACAATTACTTGGCATTCTAAATAAAACCCATGTCCATATAGGCGTTGCAACCGTTGCGGTTATTATCTTACACATTACGATGATGGGGGTACCAATGGATATTTTATTCTTTCCAGCGGTTTTAGCCCTCGTCATTTGGCAAGGCTTATTTGGCCTATTTATTACATGGCGATATACACCTAAACAATTAAAAAAGTTCTCTTATCTAGTCCACGCACAATTTCTTACCGGAATAATGATTGGACTATTTTCTTATTTAGGACATCTATTAATTGATAAATAAATACTGTTGATATTAAACAGCTCAACTTGGAGCACCTGTGGAGCGGTTGTTTGCTAGCTTTCTTAATTAATACATGTAAAGAAGCCGTAATAAACTCAATCATCACGGCTTCAAATTACAGCGGAAGGTCTTAGAAGAGGACGCGCTATCCCGCTGAACTACGGGGCTTTGCAGCCAAAGTATGTGATTGACCACTTTACTCAGCAGAAATTGTACATTGATTCCTGCCAGAGTTTTTGGATTGATACAGTGCAGCATCTGCTTTATCGATAAAATCATTTATATTTAGGCCTGAAACAAAGCTAGCAATGCCAACCGATATTGTCATGCGAGAAAGGTTTTCACCACTCCCCGCTTTTTTAAGCTTTATTGTTTCAATCATTCGTCGAATCTTTTCTGCAACAATCAGTGCACCTTTCTGCTCAGTCTCAGGCAATAAAACGGCATACTCTTCACCACCATAACGGCAAGCAGTATCTTTACCTCTGGTATATTTTGTTATCGAATCTGCCACTACTTTGATTACTTTGTCCCCGACAGAGTGTCCATATGTATCATTGATATTTTTGAAGTGATCTATATCTAAGATTAATAAACTGAGTGGTGATTCGGAGCTTCCAAATTCTGCTACCGCCTTTTCAATCGCAGTCATAAATCCTTTGCGATTCATTAATCCTGTTAATGGATCCGTTATCGCCTCCAGTGATACAACTTCTAAACGATCTTGCAGCCCTGTAATCTCTTGTTTTGTTGAATTCAGTTGCTGCTTCATTTGACTCATAGCAACTTGCATTGAGCTTGTGTTACTCAATAGTTCTGTCACAATCGACGCCAAAGAACTATTATCAATAGATTCGCCTAATTCTTTTTTACGCTCATGTAGTGAACCATCAAACTGACTAATATCGCCTTCAGTCTGTAGTGTTATCTCTGTAAGTTGATTAGCAAGTTGAACCATATCAATTTGGGTTTGCGAGAGTTCTACCAAGTCATAATCAATCAAGAAAGAATCAAACCAACTTTGTAAAACGTTATTTGTTGGTGCAAGCTCAGATGATAATGCCTTATCAATTGTTTGATTTAATTGCGGATTGCTACCTGAATAATACTCATATATAACGGTGTAGTTTACTGGCGTTGCCGAAAGACTATATTTTCCCATAAAAGGGATAACTTGCTTGAGGATTAATGTATTTTGATCAGCAGAGTTAGTATTTTGTGACATAGTTTGCCTTGTTTCAGTAACTATCATCCCTAAATATGATTAACATCCCTGCTTATGATTACATTCATAATAAACTTAATTCCTGTATCTACCTAGAAATTGTTCAAGCGGTTCATTATCTAATGAAAAGTTTCTTACTTAAGCTAAATAATTTCAAACCCTGAGTTGTAGCAGTAAGTTGATGTTCTACTCCCATTAGCATCCCCCCCTTCTGCCCCATCTTTTCTGATCACATTATTCAGATTCTCATTCTTAAATTAATGATTCATAATGAAGCTCATATATTAGTGATATAGTTGCAGTTATGATATTCAATCATGGATTTTCTTTATTGTGACGCACTATTCATTAAAAATAATTAATATCATCGCAATTATATTGGTAGCACTATCTAGTGCTGCGTACTCAGCTACTGTTATTGAAAATACATCAGACTCATCATTAGAGACAGTTAACTTACAGCTAAAGTGGTTCCACCAATTTCAATTTGCTGGTTATTATGCAGCTAAAGAAAAAGGATTTTATGCAGACGAAGGCTTAGACGTTCAGATACATGAACGCTCTAAAGAGGCTAGCGTTGTTAGTCAGGTGCTATCGGGTGAGGCTGAATATGGCATTGGTGATTCTGGTATTATCCTCGACTATGCTGAGGGCAAACCAATCAGAGCCTTAGCAGCCGTCTTCCAACATAATTCTTTAGTGTTTATTAGTAAACGTTCATCAGGAATTATCAGTCCATACGAAATGGCTGGTAAACGCATTATGCTTAATAGCAAAAGTCGTGATCAGGCCCCACTTGTAGCAGCATTACTTCAAGCAGGTCTAACTGAAAATGAATACACCTATGTAGATAATTCTTGGCGAAATGATGATCTTATTGAAGATAAAATCGATGTAATGATCGGTTATAAATCTAATGAGCCTTTTTACTTTGCTGAACAGAATACTGACATCAATATTATCAGCCCACAAAGTTATGGCATTGATTTCTATGGAGACATTCTTTTTACCAGTCAACGGGAAATTAACGATCACCCTGATCGTGTTAAACGATTTCGAAGGGCATCTTTAAAAGGTTGGCAGTATGCACTCGAACACCCTGAAGAAATAATTCAAATTATTCACAAAAAATATGGCAGCCAATCTAGTCTTGAACACTTACGAAATGAAGCACAAGTAACCCGAGACTTAATTCTCATCGATCACATTCCCATCGGACAAATTAAAGTAGGTCGATTACGGTATGCCGCAGAAACATACGCACGACTTAATCTATCCGAGCCTTTAGTTGATAGCCAAATAGAAGGTTTTATTCATACAGACAATTCATACAAACTCAACCTGTCAGAAAAAGAACATCAATGGTTACATGACCACCCCATTATCCGCATTGGTATTGACCGGAATTTTGCACCTTTTGAATGGATTAATGATAAAGGGAACTATATCGGAATAGCTGCTGATTACATTCAGTTACTGGAACAAATATTGGATGTTAGATTTGAAATAATACATAAAGATGCTTGGAGCGAAGTTTTGGACCTAGCCCGACAGGGAGAGATCGACATGCTCTCTATTGCAGTCAAAACAGATGATAGAGAAGCCTTTATGAGCTTCTCTGAGCCTTATGTGAATAGTGCAGCCGTCATTATAAATCGCAAATCTCAAGGTTATATTGGTCATTTATCTAAGTTGGAAGGCAAGCAAGTTGCTATACAAAAAGGCCATTACACTCAAGAGCTTTTATCGAAGTATTATCCAGACATTTCAGTTATAACGACGCCTACACTTAAAGAAGCATTAATAATGGTATCGGAAGGCCATGCTGATGCCTATGTGGGCGAAGTCATGACAGCAAGTTATGCAATGACAAAAGCGGGACTGGTGAATTTGCAGTTTGCAGGCCACACACACTATCAAAGTGAATTTAGATTTGCCGTTCATAAAGACTCTCCTGAACTCAACTCTATAATAGAAAAAGCCTTAGCCCAAATTAGTCAGGAAGAAAAAAATACTATCTTTGATCGTTGGCACTCACACGATTTTAAGCTAGGCATTCAATTTAAAGTCCTTGTGAAATACATCTTCGCCACAGTCTGTTTATTTTTGATTATTACATACTGGGTATATCGTTTACGGAATGAAATTTCTCAGCGAAAACAGGCTGAAAAGGCCCTTGAGCTAACAGCTAGAGTATTTAGTGATACTCATGAAGGCGTTACAATTACTGATGCAAATAAAAATATCATTGATGTGAACCCCGCATTTTCTGACATCACTGGTTATAGTCATGAAGAAGTACTAGGGAAAAATCCTCGAATCCTAAGTTCAGGTAAACATCGCGCTCAGTTCTACACCGATATGTGGCAACAAATTGATGACAATGGTCACTGGCAAGGTGAAATTTGGAACCGTAAAAAAAGTGGTGAAATTTATGCCGAATTACTAACCATTTCTGCATTAATGGATCGCAATAATAAAGTGATCAATTATGTCGGTGTATTCTCCGATATCACCAGTAGTAAACGGCAAGAAGAAGAACTTAAGATACTGGCACACTACGATGTGCTGACACGCCTACCAAATCGTGTATTATTCAATGACCGTTTCCATCAAGCGCTTGCCCATAGCAAGCGTAATGAAACCTTATTAGCAGTCTGCTTTCTAGATTTAGATAACTTCAAACCTATTAATGATAACTTTGGCCATGAAGCGGGGGATAAATTATTGGTTGAAGTCGCCCAGCGCATCAAAACCTGTATTAGGGAAGAAGATACCGTTTCACGCCAAGGTGGTGATGAATTTGCCCTATTGTTAAATGACATTACCTCTTTTGCTCAGTGTGAACAAACCATGGAACGTATTCATCAGGCACTTTCCCTGCCTTATTTGATCGATGGCAATTCACATAGTGTTACGGCATCTAGTGGTATCACTATATCTCCCCTTGATGAAGGCGATATCGATACACTACTTCGCCATGCTGACCAAGCAATGTATGAGGCGAAAGATACTGGCCGCAACCGTTATAAATTATACAACTCGAAATAGAATTAAAAGCTGATTACACGCATCAACCTCTTCATACTAATGACTCAAACTATCTTGGGCATAAATTGATACTATCCCTATAAACGCTGTATCCCGCTATTTTATGGGGCATTGATGAGTGCGGATTATGAATACTCGCCCAGTTGAAATAGTTGAATTACTCTCGGAAAGCTAGCCCCAATTATTCTTCATTGAACTGCCAAATTGTTCGTCTATTAAAGGTAATATAGTCATCATCACTAGACATTATTTTACGAATTTTATAGCTATCTAACTTAGTATTTCGCATAACTGCTTGAGCATAATTACCACTCTGAGGCATCAGACAAGCATGAACAATGGGTGAATCAGGTCTCTCTCCACGCTTTGTCACAACGCCAATCTCTGTGTTAGCTAATTGCACAATCAGGCCTGGTGGGAAAAAGCCTAGTTCTTTAATAAATAAAGCTGCAATTTCAGGCTCAACTGTTTGACCTTTATCCAATAAAATATCCCGTAAAATACCTTTATGTAGTAATGGGTCACGGTAAGATCTTGGTGACAATCGTGCACAATATTGATCTGCTAATGCTATAAACTGAGTAGCTTGAGGATATTGAGAACCCTTCAATTTATTCGGATACCCCGTCCCCGTTATCGTTTCATGATGTGCCAAGACACATTTTAGCCATAATTTATCATCGACTTCAGCCTTTCTTAACATAATCACGCTTTGCTTAGGGTGATGCTGAATGGCTTCTTTTTGCTCGTCAGTTAATGGTGATTCTTGCCTATACAGCTGTTCCTGCAACTCAATCATAGCAATATTCATTGTTAAAGCCGCAGCTACTATCGACTTTCTTTCTTCTCTCAAAATCGATGAGCTTTTGGCCATAACATCACTGATAACAGCGACATCAACAGAATGTTTTATTGGATAACTACTTCCTTCAAGTACAAATAGTGATGCTAGTGCCGCGTGAGCATCTCGATCACAAGCACGTTGGATATTTTCAACTAGCGACATCACTTCTTCAGTGAAATTACTTTCTTTATCTTCACTACTCGCTAAAACAATAGCCAATTGGCTAGTGACATCTTCTAGTATTTTGAATGGGGAAATATCTTTGGGCTTTTTAACTTCCTGTTCTTTTGTTTCTGTAGGTTTGGAATGAGATAAATCCGATTGGTCACCATAAGCACCTCGAGCAATTAAACGCTCAACTTGAGCCAAAGATTTAATAATAAAACCTTGTTTGACTAGAAACGTACCATTACTATCATAAACAGGCCACGCCAACGGTGACCCCACTGTAATATCTGATACGCTTAATTTGGTTAAATTACTTGTCAAACCTCATCCCACTATTTTATCGGTTTATTCCTTTATAACCTCTGATAATTAATCATGAAAGCAGCTAGATTGCATTCTCCTTCCTTCCATCTATCAATAATATCAGACAAAAATGAACTACACTATAATTAGCACTGTTATCAAATAGTCGCCCAATTGCAATAGCTGGAGCAACCAGTAAATTGTTCTGCTACTCCAATTAGCATTTTGCCTTCTGCCCCATCCTTTCTAATGACGTTACTCAGATTATCACTTTTAAATCATTGATTTATAATGACACTCATATATTAGTGATATAGTCACAGTTATGATATTCAATTACGGATTTTCTTTATTGTGACTCACTATTCATTAAAAACAATTAATATCATCACAATTATATTGGTAGCACTATCTAGTACTGCGTACTCAGCTACTGTTACTGCAAATACATCAGACAAATCATTAGAGACAGTTAACTTACAACTAAAGTGGTTTCACCAATTTCAATTTGCTGGTTATTATGCAGCTAAAGAAAAAGGATTTTATGAAAATGAAGGTTTAGACGTTCAGATAAATGAACGCTCTAAAGATAATAGCGTTGTTAGTCAGGTACTGTCCGGTCAGGCTGAATATGGTATTGGAGACTCGGGGATTATTCTCGACTATGCCAATGGGAAACCAATAAGAGCCTTAGCTGCCATTTTCCAGCATAACTCTCTGGTCTTTATTAGCAAACGGTCCTCAGGAATTATCAGTCCTTACGAAATGACCGGCAAACGCATTATGCTTAACAGCAATAGTCGAGATCAAGCACCTCTTTTAGCCACTTTACTTCAAGCTGGAATAACAGAAAATGATTACACTTATGTAGATAACTCATACCGAAATGATGACCTTATTGAAGATAAAGTTGATGTAATGATTGGCTATAAGTCTAATGAACCTTTTTACTTCTCTGAACACAATGTAGATATCAATGTTATCGCCCCACAAAGTTATGGTATTGATTTCTATGGTGATCTTATTTTTACTAGCCAGCAGGAAATTGATAATCACCCCAGCCGTGTTAAAAAATTCCGGCGTGCATCTTTAAAAGGCTGGCGATATGCACTTGAACATCCTGAAGAAATCATTCAACTCATACACCATAAATATGGCAGCCAATCTAGTCTTGAGCATTTGCGAAATGAAGCTCGTGTCACTCAAAACCTCATTCTCATCGATAGTGTCCCAATTGGACAAATTAAAGCGGAACGATTACGTTATGCCGCCGATACCTATGCACGACTTAACCTAGCTAAACCTTTAGGTGATAATGAAATTAAGAGCTTTATCTATCAAGAAAAAAACCATCAGCCCAACCTGTCAGAAAAAGAACATCAATGGTTACATGACCACCCCGTCATTCGTATAGGGATCGATCGAAATTTTGCACCCTATGAATGGATTGATGACGAGGGTAATTATATTGGAATTGCTGCTGATTTTATTCAATTGATAAAACAGCAGCTGGACACTAATGTTGAAATCATCCAAAAAGATGCGTGGCACGAAGTTCTAGACTTAGCCCAACAAGGCGAGTTAGATATGCTTTCTATTGCAGTAAAAACAGAGGAAAGAGAGTCTTTTCTTAATTTTTCTGAACCTTATGCTAGTAGCATGGCGGTCATTATAAACCGAAAATCTCAGGGCTACATTGGCAGTTTATCCAAATTAAAAGGTCAGAAAGTAGCGATACAAAAAGGCCATTATACTCAAGAGTTATTACGGAAAAATCACCCCGATATATTTATTATAACGACTTCAACCCTTGAAGAGGCCTTAACCATGGTGTCACAAGGTGATGCCGATGCCTATGTCGGAGAAGTCATGACCGCAAGTTATGCCATGAAAAAATCTGGCCTAGCGAATTTGCAGTTTGCAGGCCAGACAGACTACCAAAGTGAGTTTAGCTTCGCTGCTCATAAAGACCATCCTGAGTTAATATCGATAATAGACAAGGTGCTGTCACAGATTAGCTCAGAAAAAAAGAACAGTATATTTACCCGTTGGCATGCCTTCAATATTGATCTGGGCATCCAATTTAAAGATTTAATTAAGTACATTATTGGAATAATTTGTTTATTTATAGTTATCGCCTACTGGGTATATCGCTTACGTCATGAGATTGCTCACAGAAAACAAGCTGAAAAAAAACTTGAGCTATCAGCCAAAGTATTTAGTGGTACTCATGAAGGTATTACTATTACGGATGAAAATAGAAATATTATTGATGTAAACACCGCTTTTTCTGAGATTACAGGCTACAGTCTAAAGGACGTAATTGGTCAAAACCCTAAAATACTCAGCTCAGGTAAACACTCTCCCGAGTTCTATAAAGATATGTGGGTGCAAATTAATGAAAAAGGTAACTGGCAAGGAGAGATTTGGAATCGTAGGAAAAATGGCGAGATTTATGCCGAATTGCTGACTATATCTTCAATATCAGATGATCATCAAAAAGTAGTTAATTATGTCGGCGTATTCTCAGATATAACAAGTAGCAAACAACAACAAGAGCAGTTTGAAATGATGGCTCACTATGATCTTCTGACTGGATTGCCCAATCGAGCTTTATTCAATGACCGTTTCAATCAAGCAGTTGCACACAGTAAGCGCAACTCATCCTTACTAGCCGTATGTTTCCTTGATTTAGATAATTTCAAGCCAGTCAATGATAATTTTGGTCATGAGACAGGAGATCAATTATTAATTGAAGTGGCTCAGCGTATTAAAGCATGCCTCCGGGAAGAAGATACCGTGTCACGACAAGGTGGTGATGAATTTGCCATACTATTAAATAATATTTCATCATTTTCGCAATGTGAACAGACGATGGAACGCGTTCATTACTCTCTTGCCCAAGACTTTGTGATTGACGGCAACTCACACAATATCACCGCCTCCAGCGGCATCACGATCTTTCCTTTAGATGAAGGTGATATTGATACATTACTTCGTCATGCAGACCAAGCAATGTATGAAGCCAAAGATACTGGCCGCAACCGTTATAAATTATACAACTCGAAGTAAAGTTACAAGCTGTTCACACTCCCTCCTTCTCTATTCATGCTAATTGTTCAAACAGGCTAATAAAGACCTCCATATTATCGTCCCATCTTTATAACTAAAATATCAAGATGGGGATATTAATACTGATCGAGAAGGTTTAGTGGATCTTCAAACGAACATTGACAAAATGAATGATGTTTTTAGTGAGCAATGTGAGTAGCCTTTACCTTTACCCTTTGGATAAAAAAGCCATTTTAATGATATAGATCAATAAACTAAATGGTTTGATTCAATACTTGTAGGTATTGATCTAAATAGTCCGGTATATTTAACTTATGGTTACTCATTTAAAGAAAAGAAAATACCTGAATTTCTTAAATCATATTTCAATTAGCAAGAAACTCAGTCTTTTTCTTGTTATCCCCCTCGCCACATTATTATTTTTTGCTGCCTCTTCGGTAAGTGACAAACAACAACAATTAACAGGCACCGAAAATACATTACATTTTTCAATTATTGTTAATCAGCTTTCTGAACTTATTCACCAATTACAAAAAGAGCGCGGTCTTAGTGCTGGTGCCCATGGAAGTAAAGGAAAAATTTACCTCGAAACATTAGTACAGCAAAGAAAACGGACAGATAGCGTCACTCATGATTTATTGTCTCTTCTTGGTAATGAACCCAGTTATGTCACCGTTTCTCTGCGAGAAAAACTAAGTCATCTCACAACTGAATTATCTGGCCTCAATCCTCTTCGGCTACAAATTGATCAGCATACTACGCACTCATTTTTTGATTCTTATAGCCATATCATCAATGACATAATAAATGTCATCAGCTTTATGCCCAGCCTCAATTCAACCTATGAACTCAATAACTTATCTTCATCTTATATTGAGTTATTGTGGCTTGAGGAGTATTCAGGTCAAGAACGAGGCGCACTTAATGGTGTCTTTTCGGAGCAACAATTTACAGCAGAGCAATTTAGTGCTGTTTCAAGTTATATATCTGGTCAAGATGCGGCTATTAGAAACTTTAACAATACCGCTACGCAGCAACATCAACAACACTTAATGGATGCCTTGTCACATTCATCAAATACTAATGTAGAACATTTTCGTGAAGTAGTATTGAACCGGGCACTAAGACAAGATGCCTTAAATGGTTTGCAAGAATCAATTGGTTATGGCGGCTTGATTCACAACTTTAAAAA